>Ga0114978_10000011_pt1 | contig 135409 bp, 137 predicted proteins | sample S_140212_EF_Meta_FD_87027 | JGI IMG/M metagenome (GOLD analysis project Ga0114978, IMG submission 87027) | Freshwater microbial communities from Lake Simoncouche, Canada to study carbon cycling - S_140212_EF_MetaG | ecosystem: Environmental > Aquatic > Freshwater > Lake | place: Lake...
AACCATTACATAGTCAGCACCTATAGCTAAAGCCTTAATTATATCTGAATATTTTTTCATTCCACCATCTGCTACAATCTTTGCTTCACATTCATGAGAAATTTTTAATTGATAACATTCTTGTATTAATGAACCCATTGGATATCCAATGGCCGTCTGTTGCGTTGTTAAACAGCCCCCTCCATTGCCCACGCCTAATCTCACAAAACTGCAACCAGCTCTAGACAATTCAACATAAGAATATGGATTAGCGACATTTCCGGCCATTATAATAAGTTTGTCTCCGTATCTATCTTTTGCAATAGATATTGATTTTTTTAAAGTATCAATATGTCCATTTGCAGTATCAATACAAACATTTATTTCTTCGTCATTTTTAAAATGATAATCATTATCAATAAATTTTATAATAAAATCATTTAAAGAATAAGAAACAAAACACATTTTTCCATTAATGTTATATCTATCTGTTTCAATTCCTCTAGGATAGCAAATATTTATGTTATTAGAAATAAAAAAATCCCTATTTTCTTTTGATACTACTGTGTCCATAGGAGCAGTAATTAATGGCAAATGCTCATAATTTGAATGGCGGTATTCATGATGATAGGTTATTGAAATTATTGATCTAGAACTAATTTCTGTAGTAATAGCAGGTTCTATTAGAATGTCATCAAAATCAAATTTTGGTTCTGTTGAATTCTGAATTTTCTTAGTAGAAAATAATTCTTGAGATTTGAGCATGTTGTTTAGATTATTCGCAAATATAAATTATTAACCGATAGCACATGATTGATTACATGTTTTTTTTAGTAGGTATTATCAGCCTCAGCTGACTCATTAATCATTTTAGAATTATACAGTTTACGATAAACTGAATCAAATCTCTTATCCAGAGTTCTTTCCATTTCATCATTATTTCTGTCAATTCTCTGATGAATTTCATCATCTTTTCTTGATAGCCATTCTACCTGTCTACCAAGAACATCATGTTGTTCATCAAATTTCCTCCAAATAATTTGGAGTTGCATCTCAATGTCATTTTTGACATTCTTTAAATTATCACCATGATTTAGACTTCGTGATTCAAATTCAGAATAAATATTTTTGAATTCGTCCTTAAAATCTTTACACAAAATCTCTAGTTCAGAGACCCTATGATTTAACTTTGCAATTGCCCAAACGAGAACGCCTAGACCGATTGCAGAAGCAGTAACTGCGACTGTAATCAAAATTGTAGCTAATGTTGTTTCCATATAATTATATTTTTTTTAATTTGTTAAGATTTTATATGTAACCAACCATGATGCTTCCGGTTATTATAATATTAAAAAATAATTTTTATAAAACAAAAAAAAATCCGACATTTCTGCCGGACTATATTAAATATTTGTTTCTGATAATTTTTTAACTTTTCTCTTTTTCTTTTTAGTTAAATTTATCAACTCTCCTTTTTTAAAAAATTCTTTTTTATCTGTAAACCCATCTAATTTAACTACAATAGGATAATCAATTCTACCTTCCATAATTTCTATAACTTCTCCTTCAATTTCATCATCCCATCCAAAATTAGAAGCAAGAATTGCATCTATTTTAACGTGATCACCCACCTCAATTATATCTCTACTATTTTCAAATCTAAGCTTTACATGTTTTGAAATAGGTATAGATTTTCCTGTTGTTGGATCTATTCTAATAAATGTAACATTAGTACAACAAACTATATTTTCTTCATGGGTATAAGGAGAAAAATTACGTGCTTCTATTTTTATGGTAATCGATTTGTTACCTATAGAAATAATTTCACCGTATAGTTTTATTATTTCTCCTACTTTCACTGGTGACTTAAAAACAACTTGTTCCATAGTTCCTGTTACAACGTGAGGGGTATAACATTTTTCTGTTGCATATGATGCTGCAGCTTGATCAATCCAAGAAAGTATTTCTCCTCCAAAAAGATTACCATTAATACCAATGTTTTTTGTCATACAAATATGACTACTTATAAGTTCCATTAATTTATTTTTAATTTTAGTAATTTAAGTAGTTCTTCATCTAATCTTTTATCTTGATCTGGATTAATAGCATACAACGCAAATTCTGCTATCATATTCATATATTTTGACTTTGGCACTTCATTACATTTACCACGAGTTTGTATCTCTCTTCCAGTTTTATTACAAATTTCTATAGTAACGTGCGGAATATTATTTTTATCTCTAAGGGATAAAATTAAAATTTCTTTTCGTTTTAATCTGTTTATATATGAAAAACCGCCAACACAATTACCCATCAATTCACCCTCAAGAGGCAAATCATCTGGTTTTAATTTCAGAAAAAAATGTTCACTATCAGAACAATTATACACTATTCTAGACTCAACTAAATTTTGTTTTGATACGTTTTTAAAATTTTGTTTGAGAGATATATGCCATTCTTCTGATTTGGTCAATGCTTCTTCAAAACCAAATCTTAAAATATCTGGTTTTTCAATTTGAGCCCAATCAACTATATATCTTACTTTTTCTATGTTTAATATGTTGGGATTTTTTTTTGATTCTTTAGCTAACCAAACATTGTATTTTGAACTTCCGATACCTTGTGAAATATCAAGTATTTGATATAATAAATCTTCAGATATCTTAAATTTATCAATTAAAAATTTGCTCTTTTTATCAATCGTAGACATAAATTGTAATCTTATAATTTGAATTCCCTATGTCTTCTTTTATATAGGAACCATGGTGAAATTTATCTTCACCAAATTGGATTTTATTTTTTCTATAAGTAATCTTAAACTCAAAATGGTTAGCATATTCTTGAGATTCTACCATTTTAAAATCTATTATTGTATAACACTTTAATGCAACTCTTAATTTATGTTGAAGTTGTGTCAAAGTACGTCTGTCAAACAATTCTTGTTCAACTACATATTCATAAGGTTTAATCATATAATTAATTTGTTAACTTTATCTTTCTTGGTCTTCCTCTCTTTTTGTTATCAACACTTTCAATATCAACTTGGATTATCGTTTTTTTTTCTGTCTTTACTGATCCTTTAGGACGGCCACGGCCTTTTTTAGATTCAGATGAATCTTTTTCTTCAGTTTGTACTTTTACAGTTCCTTTAGGGCGACCACGACCTTTTTTAGGTTGTGATGAATCTTCTGTTTCAGTTTTAATTTTTGCAGTACCTTTGGGGCGACCACGACCTTTTTTTTCAGCTGGCATATCTTCATCTAAATCTTCATCATAAGAGTCCATACCTTTTGGAATTTCAAGAACTTCAAATTCATTAAGTGCTTCTTCCAAATCATCTTCATCATCTTCTAAGGCAATTTTAGCAGGTTTAGAAATTTTAAAAGTACCAGATTCAAAAAATGATTTATAATAATTTACAAAATCCGGTTTATCATTTTCTCGATTAACATTGATTATTCTTTTCTTTTCATAAATAAGTATTTGCTTATTTATTTCACTACCATTTTCAGTGTATAAAACCTGATTAGGTTTCATGTTGACAATAATTTTTTCACCATTCAATTTGTTTATCGAAAGATTTAAATCTTGCTGAGAAGTGTTTTTGATTTTCATAGTGTTTTAATTTATTGATTTTTAATTTTTTAATTATTACAAATATATCTAGGTAAAATCGAAATACAAATAAAGAATTAAAAAAAATTATTAACCGAATTAATTATTTATAACTTATTGATAATCAATAAAAAAGCCGAATTATTGTTAATTCGGCTTTCATAAAAATAGGATTATAAAATTATAAACTATTAGGATTTAGAACAAATGTCATAGTATTTAAATCTAAAATGTATTTTTTGCTCTCATTTAAAAAATCTTTCTTATAAAATTTATATTGTGTTCCGAAAGAAGAACTTGGCTTCTCAACAAATACCATTTCTTCAGCTAATTGATTATCGTCATCTGATTGAATCATATCTTTTTCAAAATATTCTACTTCATCAGAAGGTTCAAAACCACCTTTTCCAAGAGGAGGAACTAAAGGCAAATCATCATAATTTTCAGGATCAATAACTTTTTCTGCTTCTTTTATAGATTCATATAATTTAAAGTTAGAAAGTTTTGACCATCTTTCTTTTTTATATTCATCAGTTGTTTTCTCTGTAATAAGATATTTTTTGTTGATTCCTTTCTCTTTATTTTCAGATTCTGTAAATATTTTTTTCTTAGTTAAATCAGGTTTTTTTGATTCATTGTTTATACCAAATTGACCTTCTCCATAACCCCATTTAGCCAATTGTTCAGGAGTAGCATTATGTAATCCTTGAATAAAGTTTTGTTTCATTCCTTTAGGAATATAACCAGATCCCGGTTCTAATTCAACCGTAGTATAGAAAGATTCGTTCTTTTGAGGAACTACATTGTAATCTTTATCAACCTTAGGTCTTTTATTCTTTTTAGATGCAAAATAAGGAGTGTCATATCTAAAAGGTCCGGCACTGCTACCAGCAGGTCCACCAGCAGTTGCTGTTAACTCTTCCACGGTTCCCTGTTCATCCTTGTTTGATTTTTCGTCATCTAAGAACATTTTTCTTTTGCTTTTACCATTTTTTAAATCAACAGTATTTGCTTTTTTAATTTTATCTATATTTGGTTCAATTTTATCTTTTCCTTCAGAAATAATTTCTTCTTCATCAGAAAACAATTCTTTGATTGTTAATTTTTTCATTGTATTAATTTTTTTATTTTCTTCAACGGTAGAAGCTGTACCGGTTTCAGTTTTATCTTGTACTCCTAATCTAGTATTAATTAAGTATTCAATTTCTTTTTGTGCAATTTCAAAAAATATTTTTTGTAATGTCTTTTTTATTTCAGGCAAACTCTTTGTTTTTAATATAAACTTTTTATGAAATGTATAAGACTGTCCATTTTTTTCTTTGATACCTCTAAAAACACCAGCTTCTGTTGTTTTATATTGTACCATTAAAGTATCTGCTTCATAAACTGAATTTATATCAGAAGACAATCTTTTACTACCATATACAACATATTTTGTAAAAGTAGTCACAGTTTTATTTTGAACCGTTATTGTATACTTACCCTCATTAGCACCAAAACCATAAGCTCTACCTGAGCCATAAACTCCAGCAGGTTTATCATTTTTTTCAATACCTTTTTCCTCAAAAGCTTTTTCAGTTTGAGCCAATAATTCTTCTCTTATAATATCTACAACACTATGTTCAATATCAAGTTTCTCTTGATATTCTTCACTTCTTTTAACTTCAGCATTCGTAGACAATGATTTATCTTTTGCCATTACTTAATATAATTTTAAATAAATAGCTTATAAAAATAAAAAAACCCAGAGATCTGGGTTTAAATTATTTAATTAGTCCTTTATTTTTCCAATGAGTCCAGAGGTCTCTGTTTTCTATTGGAAATCCGGGATTATCAAGATATATTTTTTCTTTATATTGGAAACCTTTAAATTTTTTAATTTTTCTTATTTCACCTGTAAAAAAACCATTTTGGTCTTTTACACGATACTCTACTTCCTCAAAAACCTTTTTAGAGTTTAACCAAAATTTATAGTTCCAAATAGCATTTTTAAGATAAAATCTTAAATTAGAAAAATACCATTTTTTTTGCATTAAATTCATTTAGATTAATTAAATGTATAATATAAAGTAGAAAGCAATAGAAATAATACAAAAATAATACCTCCGATTGCTACAAAACCTAAGATAAATTTATTCATTAGACTTTCAGAGTTATACTCTTCTGATTTTATTAATTGTTTATATTGATAATACAAAAAAATTAAAAATGTAATATCCACTAAACTATAAATTGTTAATATTATACTAAGCATTTTCGTCTATATTTTTATTTTGATCTTTTTTAAGTTGTTCTTCAAGTAATTCGGCCAAGCTGTTAACAGAATTTAAATCCATATTATTCTTATTATCACTAATGATAGCCTCAATATTATTAATACAAGAAACTGTCAAAGACATTTCTTTTATTAACTCAATTGCTTTTTGTGTATCACCCTGCTGATTACTTCTATTAATAACAATATCAAGCTCAGAAAGAAGAAAATCCCTCTGAGCAAGATAATGTGAATGGGCTGCTTTTAAAATTTTATTCATTAAATTTGATCTTCTACTGGTTTTTTTGCTTTTTTAGCATTTTTTTCTTTTTCTTTTCTTTCTTCCATTGCAGAAGCGCAGGAAAGATCAATAACTTCAGAAATTCTCATAACTTTTTCTGCTCCATAAAAATACATGTTAGACACATATTCTTTAGAATCAGGTGCTTTCTTTTTTAATTTTTCAATCTCTTCACCATCTCCCATATCAACACCGCATAACGCTTTATCTAGTTGAATTATTTTTTGTTCTGGTTCTAATTTAGCCCATACATCATAAAAAATAGTTAAAATAAAATCAAAATCATCATTAACCATTTTTTCAATTTCAGATCTTTTAATTAAATCAAATAGAGAATATCTGCCTCCATCCTTCTTTGGTTTTGGAGAATAAAGAAATTTAATTCTTTCCGGTAAAACATATTCATTATGTTGATTGTGCTTTACAATGTATTGAGCAATTGCAAGCATTTCATCGTCTGCATCCATATAAGTTTGCAAATCTTGGATTACTGGTGTAGAGTTTTTTAGGGAATTTAAAAATTGCTGATCCATGTTTATAATTATTTCTACAAATGTAATAATTATAAATTATAAAAAAAAATATTCTTTAAAATTTATGTTAAAAAGTTATTTAACAGTCATTAACATCACTTGACTCTCTTAAGCTATTTTTTATATATGAGAGAGCAGTTCTAGTTCTGGTGTTAGTAGGATCCATCATGTTTTTATGGCCTTTTGGCCTTAAATCCTTACTGCTTTGATTTCTTGATTTATGGCTTTCTAGATTATTTTTTACCCAAGTATATCCTGCATCTCCACCCCACAAATTCCACTTTTGAATTAAACCAGAATTATGAATATTTTTTCCAGCAATTTTTTCTTGTTTTAAATTTTCAATATTATTATCAAAAAAAGCTTTCATTCTTTTTAATTGACCGTGACTCATAGGTTCACCATTCATTATTGAATATGCTTTTTTTAATCCTGTTCCTTCTACCTCACCTTTACCAGTTAGTTTATTTTTTGTAACAGCATCAATTGCATTTTTACATGTTTTTTTCATTTGATCATTAGGCAAAAAAGATTTGTTACCGTATTGAAATCGGTAATCTTCTTCTAAGATTTCTCTTATTTTTTTACGTAATAAATCAATTGAATCCATTTAATCTTTAATCATTTTGAATATCGTTTGTTTTATGTCTAATGGTAATTTAGAATCAAAACCTAAATTATTAAGATTCCAGTTTACTTCATCATAAAAAGACATTTCTGCTATTGGGGCACCAGAAGTCAAAGTTCTACTAATTGATAACCTTAAGGCTTCATTTGGTTGAAGGTATGTGTAATTTGGATTGTAATTTTTATTAGCAAGATATAAGTTTGGATTTTCTAAAAAAGTATTAACTGATTTTCCCGGCATATCACCCATAAAATTTGCTACAGTTGTTCCTAATGTAGGATTGTTTAATCCGGGACCAGAACGTTTTAAACCACCCTGTGGATGAGTTTGAGCTACGTTTGCTTCATCAAGTTTAGCAATCTTTTTAAAACGATTAGTTTCTTTCAACAATGCTTCTGAATCAACAGTTTTCTTGTTTTCTTTTAAATAAACTTCTTTTTTTTCATCAAGAGCTTTATTTAAATCAACCATTCTTTGATCCTTTGACGATGATTTGTTTTCATTTTCATCACCAGAAAATATATCTTTAATTGTAAATTTTTCCATTTTATTTTTTTTATTTTTTACCAAACAACCCCACCATATCCAAGGGGAGAAATCAACCTCTGATATCTTGAAATAAATTGTCTTTGAGCTTGATCGCCTGATTTATGATTACTATAACCGGGACTCGATCTTATATTTACCGGCTTATCTTCAAAATCGTTAAAAAGATTATTGTATTCATCCACGATTTCATTTAAATCTTCTATATCTTCAAAAGAATCAACTGGTTTAGCCCCATCTAAAAATTTATTTACAAATGCAGCATCACTTGCTTCATCATTTGTTTCTGATTTGTAACATGAATCTGGTACAATTAATTTCATTTGATCTCCACCTATCAAATTTAAGCCAATAACAACAATTCCTTTCTCTTTATCTCTTACGGGATTGTTAATTGAACCTACAATGTCTGGAGCAAGATAGAAAAAGGGTTCTTCCCCTTCTCTTAAGAGTTTACTCACAATACTTTTAATATTAAGCTTATTTTTCATGAATTGATTTGCTTCTATTTTATAAATAGTCAAAAAAACAAATCAATTGATAGAATTCCAATTTTTTAGTAAACCTTGATTAATATTATAAGAAATTATTTGATTATCTTGATTTATAGCAAAATTTTTCTTAATTTTTGGTAAAAACATTGATGTTGAGTCGCAAGACATAGGTACTGGTTTTACCCAAGATTCTCCGGCTTCAAATCTGTGAACTAATTTACAAGGTTCATAAAATTCAATTAAAATTTTAATTTTTTGTTTCTGATCGTATTTTGTTAAAACATTCTTCTTATAGTTAAAATTATAAAAGTTTATTATTTTACCACCAGCTGTTTTTTCTACATACTTGTATAAAAAACCTTTTTTATCGTACTTAAAAACGTAATTAATTTTCATTCAATTTTAATTTATACAAATTAAATTAAAACTTATAACAAAATAAACCTTTATTATTTAGTATTATTGATTAAATGATATTTTTATAAAAAAATAATTATGAGAGCTATACATTCAGTTGCAGGACTACCAAGAGCAGGAAGTACACTTCTTTGTCAAATTTTAAATTCAAATCCTAAATTTCATGTAACACCAACTAGTGGTGTTTTAGATATGTTAAAAACTATGAGATCTAATTTTAGTTCTAATATGACTTTTAGAGCTCAAAATAGATTAGAAATTTATGAAAATTTTCGTCAAGGATTGAAAGGTTTTTTAGAAGGATATTTTTATGATAGTGAAGTGGTTTTTGATAAAAATAGAGCTTGGACAACTAATATGACACTTATAGATAATATTTTAGAAAATAAAAATTCTAAAGTAATATGGTTGTATAGAGACCCTGTTGAAATTGTTTCTAGTATAGAAGCACAATATCAAAAAACATATCTATTAGAAAATATGGATGAAACTGCTTCTCCGGGAGCATTTATGACTCTAGAGAGAAGAATTAGTACTTATACTGCACCTGAAGGTTTAATAGGTTTTCCAGTAGAAGGTTTAAAAGATGCCTTAGAAATGGGTTTTGGTGATAGAATTTTATTTATAAAGTATTATGATTTAACAAATAACCCAAAAGAAACATTAGCAAGAATTCATGAGTTTGTTGGTGAAGATTATTATGAATATGATTTTAAAAACATAAAACAATCAACTTGGGAATTTGATGGGGTGTATAATTATAAATTTCCTCACACCATAAAAGAAGGGGAAATAAAATATAAAAGAGCTGATTTGGAATTAGAACCAAAGTATATTGCTGCTATAAACGAAAGATATGCTGCATTAAATAAATTAATTTTTGAAGGTGATCCTTCTGCATTACTTGGAGTTCAGATAGAACAACCTTCACAAGATAACCAATTCAATCAGCAAAATCAGGATGGTGCAACTGGACTTTTTGAAAAAATGATAATGGATAATGAAAATATTTAAGTTTTAATTATAATTATATTAAATAAAGAAGGGGCTAAAAAGCCCCTTTTCTATTTTTCATTATTTACTCCTAATTTTATACTTGGTAGTTCTTTGTAAGCTATATCATTATCTTCTAAAAACTTTATAACATCTTTCTTAAGTCTATCTGAACCATAAATATTACAAGGACCTTTAATGCCGACAAACTCCAATCCATACTTACCCAATTCTAACACCATCATATACTCATAAAATTCTTCTGATTTTCTTTGATAGTTATTATCGTATACATTAAAAGCTACATATTCACCTAGAGAAACTCTTCTCACATAAGAAGCAGCACAATTTTTCATTTCTGTTGCTTTAGATACAAGTTTTTCAGGAGTATCTATAACTTTTATTTTGATTGGACCTTTATTGTAATCTTCTAAATATTTAAATTTATTAGAGAAATCTATATATTTTTGATTTACTTCTTGATCACTCAGGTAGCTTCTATGTTTAACTAAGTCATCATGAAAAACTAAAAGTTTTGAGTGTTTTTTTATTTTGTAAAAGGTTTTATTAAAATCCCAGTTTAATTCTATCAACATCCTTTGACAGTCGTCATAAATATTAAAATCATATTTTGAGATGTCTTCAATATTTAATGTTTCCTCTTTAATGGCATCAATAGTTTTACAAAAATCACTTACCAAGTTTGAAAATTGTATAATTCTATCATAATTTACATCTTCCCTGAATTCAATTATTTTATATAATTCAAAAAGAAAATCTTTCTCATAAATCATACATAATCTTATTAGCTCTTCATAAGAAATGAATCTTAGATATTTAATAAGATTTTCATAATCACTAAAATCTTGTATTTTATTGAATATAAAAGGGGAAATAACTCTATCTGCAATTTCATCTCTAACAAAAACTTTATTAGCTACTTTAGAAACATTTCCGGAATCATTTTCAAGTCTTTTAATATTAAATTTTATGTAAAATTCTTTTCCTTGTTCATTTACATATTTATAACCAAGTTTATTTACATCATCTTGATCTAAATTTTTTTGAAGTTCTTTATTTTTAAGATTAATTAAAAAATTAAATATTTTTAACGGAGATGTTGCTCCACTTTTATTCATAAATTCTATTGTTGGTAATGGACAATTATCCATTAAATCAAATAAAAATTTAGGACCTTTATGTGTTGCTAAAGTTGATAGATTAGGATAGGTAATTACACCAAAAAAGCTACAAATTATTTTTTTTATTACATCAATCCCAGAAGTATTTTTAATACTATCTAATAAGTCATTTACTATATTGATATTATCGGCATCAGAAACATATCTTCCAAGTTTACCAATGAATTCATGAACATAAATAAAATCTTCTGTTATTTCAACTTCTTCTATTCTGCTGAAAAATAATTTTACGGTATCAACTATTTCATTCAAATCAACTGGCTCAAAATCTGTATTTGAAAAATCTTTAAAATAAATTTTTTGTTCTTTATTTTTTTTGGATACACTTAAAGCAGAATATTCAGATTCAATTTTTATTTTACCTTTAATTGATTCTGTTGCTTTAAACCTATATTTATAAAGAGCAACATATTTGCTATTCTCTACTAACTGAAATTTTTCTAAAAATTTTTGTTCTATGTTAAAAATCTTAGAATAATTTTCTACCTTAGAATAGTCTCTATTACATTTTGAACATACTGCTTTAGTTCTTCTTGTTAACTTGTTAGTGTCTATGAAATCCATTTTCAAATACTCTTCATATGAAACCTCAATTTCAAATTCAGTATCTGGTGCTTTTTCAATTAAATTACCACAAGCACAATAATATTTGTCCGATCCTACAATATCGGTACATAAACTAGAAAATATATAATTATCTTTTATATTCTCAATTAAAGATTGAACAGTTTTATTCATAAAGCTAAAATAATAATAAAAATAAAAAATCCGTATATTTCTATACGGATTTTAATTAATTTATTTTAAAATTATTAACCTTTTAATTCTTTTGTTAGTTTATTTAATTCTTTTTTAAGAATTATTTTCTTAGCTAATTTCTGAGATTCTGATATAATAAGATTTTTTAACTCTTCTTTAGTATAGTTTTCCTTTAATTCAATACCATGAGCAATTCTCTGATCTGTATCACTCTTAGGAGCTTTTTGTGAAAAATCAGCTTTGTGTTGACCTGCGGTAACAGTAGTTGATTTATCTTCAGAACCAGCTTTAACAAAAGCCTTAGAACCACCTTTATAATTTTCTTTGTCCATAGTGTTCATTTTATCTTTACCTTTTTCAAGATAAGGTTTAGAAACATCTTTTTTAGGACCGTCAGTTTTGGAATCAAAATTAGCTTTAGCTTGACCTGTAGTTACATCATTGCCACCTTTTTTAACACCAGCTTTAACAAAAACTGCAGTTCTTACATCGTCATCACTAGGTTTTCCAGTTTCTGACATTTTAACTTCTGTAGGAAGAGTATCTCCTTCATAAGGAGCAACTTCAATTCCCGGACCTTTTTTATATTGGCTTTTTTCTTTAGTTTTCATAACTAAAGCTTGATCCTTATCACTAGGTTTTGCTTCATGACCCATTTTCATTTCATGTGCTTGACCTACTTTTTCATATTGTTCAGAAAATTGTTGTTTTAGCTTTAACGCTTCAGTTTGAATGAATTTAACTAATTCTTCTTTAGAAATTTTTTGATTTTTCATTTTTAAGATATTTAAAAATAAATATGTAAAAATTTAAAAATATCGTTATCTACAATTGGTCCAATCAAAATTTTTTGTAAAAATTACTTTTATTTTTGGATTTATATTCATTTTGGACTCTTGGATTTCCTCTAAATAGCTTTCTGGGGATTTTTTTAAAGGAAAAATTAGCTTTTCCATTTTATGTCCACCCATTATATGTGCATTAACTATTTTATTGCCCCATCTACATGCTAAAATAAGATTTAATTGAGAAAAAGAAGAATTGGCTAATTTAACCCAATCATTTTTTACAGCAATATCAAAATGCTTTATGGTATGACACGCATCACACAAGATTATAGTGTTTAACTGATCATAATCTTTTACGAGATCAATATTTGAATCGTATGGTAAAACATGAACATTTAATTTAGGATTCAAATTTATTCTACTAAAACCGACTTCTGGTTCCGGATAATTACAGCAAGCACATTTATTTGGTTGAGAATTAATTGTTTTTTTTCTTAATTCACTCCATTTATCTTTTCCTATAATCTCAACTATCTTCTTTTCAGAAGGAGATATTTCTATGTTTAAATTCATAAGTTTTTAGAGCTGAAAACAAAAATAATAAAAAAAATTATAATTTACTTATTCTTGAAACAAAAAATTAGATTATTATTATGTTCCATAAAAAACCAATCTTCTTTTAAAGGGGCTTTTCTAAAATGTGTATATTTGTAATAAGAAGCTTTTGGAATCCAAGATTCAACATATTTTTGAGCAATATTAAAATTTTTAATATTTTCTTGAAAATCCTTTTTAGTTATTTTTTTTACAATTTTTTGCTTTTTTAGGCTATAAAAAAAGTCTTTTGGATTCTTTTCATATTTAGGCATTTCAAGAAATTGACCATCTTTGTCTAGTTCAGAATTATCAAAAAAGAAATCTTTTAAATAATCTCCATGTCTAACCATAATGTCTAACATTATTGGGAAAATTTGTGTTTGATCGATTTTGTGAGTTTTCCACAAATCATTAAGACATTCTATTTCTTTCTTTAGATCATTATTGTTTTCAATCCCATTTTGAAATTTTTGATCAAATCTTATACTTAATTCATGAACATGAACCCTAAACAGTTCCTGACCATTCAATTGATTTGATATAACCAGTATAACCAACTTGGGATCTATCTCCATTTAATAAATTTAGAATTTATAATAAATATTAGCAAGATTTTGTAAAATAAAATTTTTAATATATTTATTACTAAATAATTTGAATCATGAAAATTTCACAAACAGAATTAAAACAAATAATAAAAGAAGAAGTTGAAAGATATAAAAAGATAAAACTTCTTGAAAATAAGAAAAAAGCCATTCTTCGTCAACTAAACGAAATGAAAGTTTGTCAAGAGTGCGGAACTAAATATGAAGAATCTATGGAAGAATCTATGGAAGAAGGTTCTGACAAAATGGTTGACGAAATTCTTAGTAGTCTTTTTGGGAAAAAAGATCCAGCTGCTAAAAAAGCTGAAATGAAAGCTTTTATTTTAAAACACCCTACTTATAGAGAAGTTCCGGGCGATATTGCTGATAAATTTAAAAAAGATGAAGCGCACATTTTAGATCAATTAGTTGATTTTTTCACTAAAGAGGGAATTTTGGCCGATAACAAATTATCTGGAATTAAATCATTTGTTTTTGATCCTAAATCTGATTCTTTTGTAAACAAAACAAAAACTAGTATGCCTTATGGTCCTTCTTCTGGCAAAGGAGAAATATAATAAAATAAATCAATAAAAGTAAAGGGGGAAATATTTCCCCCTTTTTTTATCCAGCAATTTTTTTGAAAACATCTTCACCGGTTTGCTCTTGAATTAAAAGCATTCTTAGAAAACTTTGAATTGCATTGTGAACTTCAATCATTCCAACTAATTTATTATACCTTCTTACAGATAAGAAACCAACCACAAAAAAAGCAATCGCAACAATAAAGTTCGCTATTACTAAACTATAAATAAACATTATTACACATATGACAGCAAAATAAAAAATATTATTAGCTTCTTTTAGGTATTTTAAGGCCATTTCCTCTTGTTCAGCAATATCCCTTTTTAACTCCTCAATATTAATTTTTAATTCCATAGTTTGTTGTTTTTTATAATTTAAACGAAAAAAATCAAATTTTGTTACACAAGTGAAAAAACCCCCTAAAAATCAATATTTTAGAGGGTTTTTTATTTTTAAATTTAAAATTACTTAGCGGTGTTCAAAGTATATTCTTTGATAAATACCTGTAAAAAGACGTTAATTGCTAAAATAATAGTATTAACTGTCATTGCATCAATTAAGCCTGCAGATCCTACTGCTGTTAATAATTGTAATACAATACCTGTAACATTAGTAATCCACATGATTTTGGACCATCCATTAGGCAAAGTACCAGAAGGGAAAAACGTTGAAAGTGCCAAAGTTGCCCCCATTGATAAGATACCTAACCATGCTTGAGCTGTGGCACCAAACATACCAGAATAAGCACCGATCATTAATACTAATACAGTTAAGATTTGTACTGCTAGAGATTTTTTTTGTGTAATCATTTTTTTAAGATTTTAAAGGTTTGAATTTATAAATAGTGCTAAATAAATTTACCTAACCTCTTAAAAAGTTTCTTCACTTTTAATCTTATTTTTTTTCTATTTATAATAAATAAACACACTATTTATTATAAAAATATTGTAAAATGAAACTTAAACAAAGTTTACACGAATGTAATTGTGGTTGCGAAAAATGTCAAACTCCACAAAAAACTGAGGGGGCACACTATAAAACGAAACTTAAAAAGATAATTGAGAACTCTTATTTAATACATCAAATCATATCTGACTTTTCTGATTTACCAGCATGGATTCAAGATAAAATAACAATTGCTGATCATAACATGGGAGCAATTATTGATTATTTAGAAACAGAAATGGAGATGAATTATTCATGGGAAGAAGTTCAACAAAATCCAAAATTTATTGAAATGACTGATATGAATATGGATGGAATGTTAGAAGAAGCTGATTATAGAGGAAGAAATGTAAAATTAGGAAGACCTTTTAGAACAGCGGGTGGCCCTAAGAAATTTTCAGTTTATGTAAAAAATAAATCTGGAAATATTGTAAAAGTAAATTTTGGAGATCCTAATATGAGAATTAAAAATGCAGATCCAAAAAGAGCGAAATCTTTTAGAGCTAGACATAAATGTGATCAAAAGAAAGATCGTACTACTCCGGGGTACTGGAGTTGTAATGTAGGAAGATATAAAGATGCCTTGGGTTTAACATCTTCAAGAAATTGGTAAAAAAAAATACTATTTAAATAAAAAATAAAAAAAACAATATGGATACAAACAAATTAAAAGGAAAAATACCTGATGCGGTATTAGAACAATTACCTACAGTAATGTCAAAATTTGAACTTAACACGCCTTTGCGTCTATCACATTTCTTAGCTCAATGTGCTCATGAATCAGGTCATTTTAAAGTTTTACAAGAAAATTTAAATTATTCAGCACAAGGATTACAAGGAGTATTTGGAAAATATTTTCCGGGAAACTTAGAAGAGTCATATGCTAGACAGCCACAAAAAATTGCAAGCAGAGTTTATGCAAGTAGAATGGGTAATGGTGATGAGGCTTCTGGAGATGGATATAAATACAGAGGCAGAGGAGCAATTCAATTGACAGGGAAAGATAATTATAAAGCATTTTCTGCGGCTATAAACGAAGATTGTGTTGCAAATCCTGATTTAGTTTCTTCTAAATATTCATTAGTTTCTGCTGCATGGTTTTTCCATAAAAATGGATTACACAAAATAGCTGATGGTGGTGCTACTGATGCTGTTGTGACTTCTGTAACAAAAAGGGTAAACGGTGGAACAAACGGATTAAGTGAAAGGATAAAAGAATTTAAAAGTTTTTATTCATTACTTGCATAAAAAAATATAATATGAACTTATTAAACAAAGACACTGATTTGGCGAAATATGACTTTTCGCCAAGCCAGTATTATCCCGAAGAACATCCTAAAACCCAAATTTATTTACACCATACTGCAGGAAACTCAAATGGTTTTAATGTATTTAAAGATTGGGAATCAAATCCCGAAAAAATTGCTACTTGTGTAACGATTTGTGGCAAATCATCTAAAAATGAATTTAAAGATGGTCAAATTGTTCAAGGTTATAGTTCTAAAAAATGGGCTTATCATTTAGGGTTAAAAGAATCAACATTTCATAACTTTAATGTACCTTATAAATCTTTAGATAAAGTTTCAATTGGAATAGAAGTTTGTAATTGGGGACAATTGACTTATAAAGGTGGAAAATACTATACTTATGTTAATAGTGTTGTTCCTGCCTCAGAAGTCATTGAATTATCCACTCCACATAGAGGATATAAATTTTATCATGCTTATACTGATGCACAAATTATATCAGTAGAGAAACTTTTAAGGTATTGGGGAACACTTTACAACATTCCATTAAAATACAATGCTGATATCTGGGATGTTTGTCCTAGAGCTTTAAAAGGCGAATCAGGTGTTTTCACACACAACAGTGTCCGTTACGACAAGGTTGACGTGTCACCACAACCGAAACTTATAGAAATGCTTAAAACATTATGAAAAAAATATATTTATTCTTTGCAACTTTATTGTTTGTTTTTTTTTCTACCTCATTCTCTTATTCTCAAAAAAATTCTATAAAAATTGAGAAAGAAAATTACACTTGCTATTTTGATACAATACTAAAACAACCTTTAGTTGTTATGTACAAATTATACAAAGGTGGAGGAGATTGTTCGAGAGCTGGGTTTAGTTTTAAAAATGATTTACCAAATGTTAAAACAGCAACTCAAGCTGATTATGCTAAATCAGGATATGATAGAGGTCACTTAGCTAATGCTGAAGATTTTGCATATGATTGCAAATTAGATGAACTTACATTCAGATATTATAATTGTTTACCACAATCAAAAAATCTAAATAGAGGATTATGGAAACAAAAAGAAGAAGAAACTAGACAACTAAGTCAAATAGATACAATTGTAGTGATTTGTTTCGGAAGAGATTTCTTTCAAGACAATAAATTAAACGTACCTAGATACTGTGGTAAAGTTGTAAAAGAAAAAAACGGAAAGATTCATTATTGGCTTTTTGATCAAAATGGAACTTTATTATATCCAGATAAAAATATTTTGAAAGAATATTTAAAATATCTATATTAGTAATATGGAGTTATTACCATATGAAGAAGAATTTAATGATATTTTTTATTTAAGAACTTTTAATCAGGATACACCAGATCAAGAATTAAAATGGCATTTTGATGATGAGAATAGAAAATTTATTCCAACAAAAGGAGATAATTGGAAGATTCAAATTGATGAATCATTGCCAGAGGAATTAATTATAGGAAAAGAATATTTTATTCCTGTTGATGTGTATCACCGAATTATAAAAGGAAATGGAGATTTAGAAATTAAGTTATATAAACTTGATTCGATTAAAGGAGAATATCCAAAACATACAAGAACATACTTAGAAGATAAAAGGTTTTCAGATAATTTTTTGTATCATATAAATAACAATATCAAACTTTATCAAAATATTTTTAGATATGGATCTGATGCTTGGTGTGATATAGTACAAGAAGTAAAAGAACTGTATGAGAAAGATCTTATTGAACTTGATGAAGAAGAGATGGAATTAGTAAATAATGATTCCGGAAAAATTGTTTTTATTGATAATCAAAAATACATTCTAAACACACCTTTTAAAAATACAGATAACAATTCAGAACATGAGTTTTTTGTTTATATTTGTGATGACGATAAAACAATAAGAAAAATAAATTTTAATGCAGAATAATTTTAAAAATTTAACACTTTCCATTCTATTGATTTTGGTTTGTGTTTCTAGATTAATTCCACATCCTTACAATTTCAGTCCTGTTGCAAGTATATTTATAATGGCTCCTTTATTATTTAATAATAAAAGATGGTCTTTGACTGTTTCTTTTATTCCATTAATAATAAGCGATATGTTAATTGGTAAATTTTTATATCACTCTGAAAACTTAATTTATGATGGATTTATCTGGGTTTATTTTTCATATTTTTTGATGTGGTTATTCTCTCAAAAAATAGGAAACACAAAAGGTTTTATCATAAATAACTTATCAGCATCGTTGATCTTTTTTTTAATTACCAATGCCGGATGTTGGATAAATAACCCAATGTATAGTCAAAATGTTTTTGGTTTATTTGAAAGTTATATTGCTGGAATTCCTTTTTACTGGAATACTTTAGCAGGAATTTTGTTTTATTCATCAATAGTTTATTTGATGGAAAAAGGCATAAACAAAATTTCTTTCTCTAATTAATGAGAATATTTTTCTGAATGCAGAAGAGAATATAGATATTCAAACATTTCGTGATATTGGCTATTGTAAAGTTGAGATTCAAATTCATGAAATTCTTCTTTATATTTTTCAAACATATCACTTGATTGACTTTTTGAATATTCTGCATTAGCAATTCTATCACAAATTTTTACAAAAGTTGCATATGGAACTGCTCTTATTCCTGCATAATATTTATCATTTGCCCTCTCCTTTCTGTTTTTACCTTTTTCATTAGTAAGAGCATAAACAATTTCTGCTACTTCAATACCTAGTTGTGATTTTACATCATTATATGTAACACGAGTATCTTCAATAAGATCATGAGCCCAACATGAAGCTAAAACTATTTCTTGTTCTGAATTAGGAATTAAAGAAATAAATTTCTTTGCTATTTCAACAACCATATTTAAATGAAATTCATATGGCAAATCATCGTAGAAATGATTTGTTGATTGATGGCAGTTTACTGAATAATTTTTAGCGTGATCTTCTAACATGTTTTTAATATATAAATCTAAAAGTAAAGATACTAAAAAAATACAAAATTAAAAACCCCGAACCTTTTGGATCCGGGGTTTAAATTTTTTAATAAAATGGCTGAGATTATACCATTTTGAGGTAGCCTTTGAGATCATTATCCTTTTCGAGGTTCTCTCTTTTATCCACGGACCTTTCAGTCAACGTATCCACCAGTCTCAGTCTTTAGACTCCTCTCGGAATCTTGACCAACATTCTCGTCAGAGCTGTTCTGCAACCTAGTAACACCAGATAGGATGGCCGTCCCACCACGATGCTTTGAGTCACAAAGTGAAACAGATCTTGCGAACCTGCCTCACACTCAGTTGTCATTGCTGACCTGAGCTTTAGAGACCTTTTGCTCTTGACGCTAGGAGTCTTGGGCTGTATCTTTAAATTTTTCATTTTTTAAGATGACATAATCCACGAATTTATGAAGGATGTGCTCCCAGAGTAGCTCTGTTCCTTTTGAGAACAAAATACTACACACCCCTCTGTCAGCTTTGCGGTGCCAACGACCAGATGAAACTAACTCCCACAACTTAATTTGTGTTACCAAATTACTTTATAGGTCTTAGCCAACCTTGCTGGTCAAAGCACTTCCCCTTCGCATGAGGTCGCACTTTATAGGTTTCATACATTTCTGCATTACGCCTAACTCTGTTATTTCTTTCAATTGGTTGCCCAATTAAATCGTCTAACAGAAAAAACCTTGAGATGTTTCTATTGTACCTCTCGATACTCAACTGCACATTCGTTTATGCAATGCTACCTACCGACTTGCCCAGCCATCAATAGCGAACTCTCATTGTTTGGATGTCCTCCCCAACTTCAGGAAGGCGGATCTTGCGGATGAGTTTTACCCCAAAGGATCATGTGCAAGATTCCTTTTATACTCCGTCACCGGAGCTTATCTTATGGATGCCAAACCACCCAATATTTTTAATCAAAGAACGATTTTGTTGACTTTCCGGATTCGAACCGGTTAAACCCACACTCTTCTCGTTGTGGTATTTATTTCGCCATAAGTCAAATTTAATTTTGATAGGTTGAGATTACACCATCTCGTGAGGAGACTTTAAGAAGCAGTACGGAATTTCACCTTAACCTCTATATCCACGATTGCTCGTATCCCTCAGTCTCAGTTAATTTCATCTTACAAGTTTAACCCTATAAAACTTAGTTAACCAATCTTTATCGTCAGAGTTGTTCTGCCTTATCAACCACAATCAAACTCGGAGGAGTTAAAACATGGAAATTCTTAGTTTTAAGACAAGACAAAGAATGCACCTTTGCACATTCTCCCAGATTAGCATAGTTAGTTACCTAACTTGCTACCGAGAATTAGAGACCTTTTACTCTTAACGCCATTCAGCATTTATATCGCTTACCATTTTCAGGCTATTCGGCTTATTTATTTGCAAAGCGACAAATACGAATTTATATCAGATACACTGATGGTAGTGGCTCATTTAAGAATACCACACATCTGATTTGTCAGAATCGATCAAAATCCTGACTGCTATATAAGACACGAATAAGAGTAATCCTAAACGACCTTACACAACTGGAATAAAACAAAGTAGTGATTAGCAACTTTATTTTAACTCAAGATATTTCAATCCTGAGCAATCGTAATAGTAATAAAACGATTTTCCTAGAAGTTCAACTATTGCCATTTCTGACTCAATCCCCTGTTCGCCCAGTTCGGATGTAATAACACAATCAATTAAGATTATGCAGTACGTTGCTTCCTTGCTTAGATGTCTTGTTTTCACAAGCGAGTACCGTTGTTCATTTTCCGGTATCCCATTTATTCCCCATTGCTGGGGGTTTATCTATCACAGATCATGTTACCATGTCTGAAGAGTCTAAGCACTCTTTAATTTCTTATAATTCAAAGAACGATTTCCTTTTAATTGGGACTGCAAATATAAATGATTTTTTTTAATTTGCAACAATTGTTAATAACTTTATAATTTTTATTTTCAATTGTTTTTTCCCGTTTTGGAGTTGCAAATATAGAAAGGTTTTTTCTAATTCCAAGAATTGTTAATAACTTTTGTTTTTTGTTAATTACAGTCCTAAACTCCAATGCCGATTCAAAGAACGATTATCAAATCAACACTGCAAATATAAAAACAATTATTCTTATATTCCAAATGTTTTTTTTAAAAAAATTATAAAATACAGATAATCAATCTAAAAAGTTTGATTCCATTTTTCTAGATCTAATTTATATTCTTCTATAAAGCAAACCCAGTTTTTTTCACTTTTAAAACTGTAATACCAAAGCTTTATTTTGCTAAGATATTGAAGATTAAACTTTTTGAAAAATAGACCTAAAGATAACTTATTAATAATTGATTTAGATTCTGTTGGTTCTGCTTTATAAAGATTTGAAACCCATGTTATTTCATCAGACACTATTACTGGTACATTATTATTTACAAAATCAGCCGCTACTATATTAAAGGTTTCTGTGAATGAAACTTGTAATCCAATATCCATCTTTCTTACTAAGTTAATAAAGTCTTCGTGAGTTAACCAGCTATGTTCTACGAGTTTATGTTTAGGGTTATTAATAAATAGATTTCTTAAATTTTTAAGAACAGGATCTCCGTTGTTTTCTACTCTTGCTACATTTACATGAAAATGTAATTCCTTGTTAATAGAATTAGCAAACTCTATTGCAGCAACAGCCTGATATAATTGATTCTTTAAAGGTCTGATTGCACCAAAACATCCAACACTCAAAATGTTTTTATTTTTATTGTGGTATTCATTTTTTTTATCAAATAAATTTACCGGATAATAATTTGGAAGATATATTGTTTTTTTAGGAAGAATATTATTAAAGTCTTTGTATGTAGTTTTTGAATTTACAGAAACAAAAACATTTTTAAACTTTTGGTACTCATAAACCCACTCCATTGCTATACCTTCATTTGCTATAAAAGGTATTTCACTATGAAGTCGTATAATCCATTTTACATTAGGATGTAATTTTGTTAAAACTTCAAATTTAGATGGAACAACCCATAAAGCTTCAATTATAACAATATCTGCCTTGTATTTTTTAACTTCTCTATCAATTTCATTATTATCTTTTACTTCTATCAGATGAGAGTTGTAACCATTTTTCTGTAACATTTTGTTAACAAAAGTTGCAGAATTTAAAAGTCCAGAAGATATAGTTTCAATATCCTTGTGTGAGGTCATTCGTTTTTTTAAGATAAACAGAATGTTAGGAGAAGAGTGCATGGAAATTGTTTATTTATAAATAGACTTGAAATTGTAATTTCAACACTTTAAAGAAAAGTTTTTTTTAACTTAACATTACTTTTTCTTCTTATCTAAAATAATTTTTAAAAGATCATCAAAAATTGAAAATTCATTTTTATTTTCAATTACTTCTCCGTCTAATACTTTAGAAATTATTTGTTCTTTTGCTGTAATCAAATTATCAATATCAACATCAATTGTATTTTGACAAATTAATTTAATAATTTGAATGTTATCAGCTTTTTGTGATGCTCTGTGAATACGATCTTCTGCTTGTATTTTACTAGCTGGTTCCCAAGGTAAATCTAGAAACATTAAACAATTTGCTGAAGTCAAAGTCAAACCAACACCTGCTGCACCAATTGTTCCTACAAAAACTTTACAATTTTCATCATTCATAAATTTATCTACTGCTTGTTGCTTTTCAATCATATTGTGTTTTCCAGTAAACCATACTGCAACATCTTTAAATTGCTCATAAATAAACTGAGAAGCACTTATAAATTGAGAAAAAACTACTATTTTTTCATCTCCTTCAATTATATTATTTATAAATTCAACTGAACACTTAGCTTTATGTAATGAAGTAAATTGTTTTAACTTTTGAATTCTTGCAAGATGTGTCATTTTATTGTCATCATCTTTTGATTCGTTTACAAGACCATTTTCAATATAATTATATTCTTTTAATACATCAGATTTTAATTCTATTGGTATTGTTGTAAATGTTTTAGGGGGTAAAAATTTTAATATATCTTTTTTTAATCTCCTCAAAAAGTAAGGAGCAATTCTTTTGTATAATTCTTCTAAATTAGAATACCCATCATAATTCCAATGACCGAATTTATCTTGATGAGCGTTACAATATCTAACTCCAAAATTATGTGCATTTGACCATTCCTTAGAATCAATTAAGTTTAATAAGGGAAAAAATTCATAAGGCCGATTTTTTATTGCTGTACCGGTCATTAGAATTTTTTTACTTGATTCTTTGAATGCTTTCTTTATTATTTGAGATCTAAATGCTGTAGGATTTTTAATATAATGTGCTTCATCCATAACAATTAAATCATAATCGTTTGGATTTAAAACTTCACCATCCTTATCTTGCTTATTAATAAATTGATGTGATTTTGATTTCAAGACTTTGATTCTACCGCAATTTGGACATTTATCATATTTTTTAACATCGGTAATACCTTCCCATTTACAATTATAATTTAAACATTTATGAGAGTAGTTGAAATCAAAATATGATTCTAATGATTCATAATTTATTATATGAAATAAACTCTCTTCTTTAGTAAATGTTTCAATGTTGTCTTTTTTTCTAGGTTTAAATTTATATATATAACATTTTTCATGAGTAAACTTAAGAATTTCTGCTCGCCAGTTTAATTTTAATGATGCAGGGACAATTAGAAGCGTTTTAAAATTGTTTTTTATTGCATAAGCCATTGCGCTAAAAGATTTACCAACACCCGGCTGATCCCCTAATATTGCGTTCCCACCGCATATTTCAAAGAATTTAACAGCTTGTTTCTGATAAATAAAAGGTTGTATTTTAAGAAAATCATAATTGATATCTGTCACATCAATTTCAGTTTCTTTTAATTTAATTGCATCGAATGCTTTCTGGCTATGCTCCAGTAATCGATCCACTATTTGGGCTGATTCAGTAGCAGAGATATTATCAAATTCAAATTTTATTCCATTTTCCCTACAAAATTTAATTATTTTAGCTAATCCGGCTTCGTTAGCCAGTCTATACCAATCTTCTTTAGTTCCATTGTCTGGAAGCAATATACTGTTCATTTTAGTCTGACATTGCTCCTTTGGTATACTTTTTAAAAAATTGAATAATAACTCATTATATTTGAATCTTATTTCAAAATTTGATCTTAATTTCTTTATTTCTACCATTTTGATCTAAAAATTAATACTTTAATTTTCAAAGATAAAAAAAATAACCTATTTATAATTATAAAATTATAAAAAAAAATGAACAAGGTTATACTAGAAAATATAAGCCAAATTATTAAAGAAAAGTTGGCAGTTTTAAAGGAAGAGGAAATTCCTATGGATTCAGAGGCAACCGCACAAGATAAAAAAACGGAAAGTATTTATGATGCCAAACCCGGAAATACCCTTATTATAGATTTTGAAAATGTTACCATCAAACTTCAAAGAGTTTATGATGATTTATTTAAAGTAATTGATGCTGCTGAAAGCAAACAATTAAAAAATAATGATTATATTAAGGTAGAGGGTAATGATTTGTTAGAACAAGGTAAAAAGTTTACTTTCAAAATTTTCAGAGAAGCAAACATTAGATATGAATCAAATCCCATTAAAGATTGGAGAATAATAAAAAGTTAATAAAAATTACAATTAAAATAAAAACCCCGAAATTCGGGGTTTTTTTATTACTTTAATCCAGCTAATCTGGTCATTCGGTCTTTACTAAATCTTATTATATTTTCTTTAGACCTACTTTCTTTTAATTGTGCCGGTCTAGATTCTAATTTAGATACGGATTGAGACCATTCTTTGGACCAAGATTCATATAAATCAAATATTTTTTTAATTAAATCTCTTGTATCTTCATCTAATTTGAATTTAGAATCAATAAAAGCATCATTCAAAATTGTAAATTTCCATTTGATATAATCATCACTACCCAAGATAATTTGTCCACTCCACTCAACCTCAATACCGCTTGATCCATTGTAAATTTTAAAGGAAGTACCATTATCTCCGTGAGTATCAAATTTCACTAAGGGTGAAACATTTTCTTTAAATCTCTTTTCCCAATCTGCAATTTCACTTACTTGGATTTGGGGTCTAACTTCTTCTGCCACTTTTTATAGTTTTTTAGGTTTATTTTTTTCTTCTTTTTCTAATTGCTTTATATCATCTTGGATAAATAATACTTCGTCAATTTCATTTTCGCTTTGTAACGCAGTTTTATAAGGTTGTTTTTTAACCTGTGGTTTTTCAACAATGGGTTCTTTCATAGGATCTTTCATAACCTTTGAAACTTCGCCATTTATTATATTCATTAATTCTTCAAACTTCATAATGTTACAAATTATCGATAAAGAAAGGGGCTTTTTGCCATAAATTATAATAATGTTTTCTCATCAAAACCTTAATAATTTTTCTAATTTCTTCTTCTTTATCTTTAGTGAATTTTTTTTCCATTTCATCAGCAATAAGGTCTTTGACGTACTTTTTAAGTTCGTCTTTTGTCATATTACCAATAGCCTCTGATAAAATTTTTTTCATCATATATAAATATGAAATAAAATATTTAATTTTGTAATTCGTTTAAATTTTTAAAAAGATAATGGGTATAGTAAAGTTTTTTAGCTCTTCAAATTTTGATAATAAAACATCTGAAATCAACATACACAAACAAATGTTATCAAATCCTGATCCTAAATTATATAGAATATTAAGGGAAAAAAGAATAAATAATTTTTTAATCCTTAAGATCAATTACCCACATTCAACTAATTATGAGGGTAATAAGATTCTAGTATTTAAAAATTACACAATTTTAGACTTAATTCAACAAAAAGAGGGAATTGATCCCCATTTTTCCGATAATGAAAAATTAATTTCTCCTGTTGCAAGATTTAAACCAGATAATGAAGGGTGGAAGATGGCTGAATTTTTTGTGGAAAACTTTAAATAATTCCGGCTACTGATTTCATTCTTTTTATTTCCCCTTCCAAGGTAAACTTATTCTCAAGAATTGATTTTTTATAGTAATCAAAAAAACCATTTAAATCCTTTTTAACTTTTTCTTGGTGTTCTGAAATCATAATTTTTTTAAAATCATGATCTTTGGTTAAATTAGAAAAATCATTTAAAAATTTTTCTGTTTGAAAATCTTTTAATCTTATCTTTCCAATTTCTTTATCATCTTTAATGACTTCAAAAATTAAATCTTCTATAGATTTACTTGCAGACTCGGAAACAAGATAGTAATTATTAGTTTCAAAATAATCTTTAAATTTGAAACCTATTTCAATATGGGGTTTTTCATTGTCAATCTCATAATAAACCTTATACTTTACTTCTTGTTGCATTTTTATTTTGTTTTTTGTTTAATAGTAACTGGAGTTAATTTATAATACTTATCTCCAATTTTTATTACATCCTCTTTTACTCTTTGGAAAGTGTTTTCGTTAAGTTTAGTTTGTTTAGATAAATATTGATCTAAAACTTCTTTTATAGTTTCTTCAGCTATTTTTTTAGCAACTTGAGAAGAAATCTCATATATTTTACTTTCTATTTCATCAGAACTGATTTGAGGTGTTTCATATTGTGTTTTAAAACCAAAACCACTTGAGTTTGAAGATGGTTGTGTTGAAACCCCATTAGACATTGCCTTAGCTTGTAATTTTTGTCTAAAATTACTTAAAAAATCAGATCCTGTTGAATCTGTATTAAACTCTTCATTAATTCTTTGACCCGAACCCCCTCTTGGAGCAGGTGCTGATGTACTCTCTCCAGAAAAAAGTTTTTCATAAATATCTAAATCCCCACCTGATGATTTTACAGGAGAAAAACTCTCTAAAGCTGGAGCTTTAGTTTCTGACGATGGTTGTGTATTATTATTTTTCTTTTTAGGTTCTGGTAATGGTTGAAAGCCTTTTTTGTCTCCAGCATGCAACATTTCATTAAATTCTGTTTTTTTTGCTCCGTTTTTAATTTCTTGAATTCGTTGTAACATTTTAGGATCCTTAACATTTATCACTGGTTGATCAAATGCAGGCTTTTCTATAGGTAATGGAATTCCTAAAGATTTAAATCTTTCTTGTTTTTGTTTTATTGATTCGTTTGATTCCATAATCATTTATATATAAATAGGTGTTAAATTAAAATTCGTCAAAACTTTCTAATTCCTCTTCATCTTCTTCTTCTTCTTCATCATCATCTAAATCGCTACTTTTTATTTTTTTGAATTTTGAGTTTTGTTCGTTTATTTTATTGTCTTTTATGATCGTAACATTTGATATTATCCAACCAAAACCTATACTAATTTGATCATTTTCTAGTAAAAATCTAAATTTTTCTATCTCTGATTTAAGCATTTCAGCTTTAATAGTAAGTATTTTACCAAATCTTCCAAACTTTCTAAATTTTATATCTCTGCAGATGTTTTCAAACATTATTTCTTTAAAATCAATGTAAGATTTTTGTTCCATTTGCTTATAGCTTACGAAATCACCGTATTGGTACTCAAACTCATTTAATGATTCATGAAATTGAATATCAATAAGAATAACTTTAATGTTTGATCTCTCTTTTTTCATTTAGGGTTATAAAATTTTTATGTTGTTTTCATCATATTTTATTTTAATAACCTGCTGATTTTGTTCATCCCACCAAGCAATATATGTTGGTGATGAATTTTTCCAAGAAATAAAAAGTTTTTCAATCTCTTCAACTATGTTCACCATTTTTGTTTTTTCCATTAACTTTTCTTTGGCTGCTATAATTTCAGGATGTTTAGAATCAATTTTTTTTAACTCTTCTTTTAGAGATTTATATTCAATTTTCAAATTCTTAAAAATTTCTTCACGGAATTGAATTTGGTTTTTAATTATTTCGTCTCTGGTTTTCATAATAAAATAAGATAATCTAAAATAATTAATAAAAAAATAAATTAAATCTTAATTTGTCTCTATTTATTATTAGACAAAATGTATTACAACAACTTAAGAAAAGCAATAAGAAAAATTTTAAATGAAGAGGCCAATGATCTTCGTGTGGAAAAATGCGTTGAAGTTGGTTTAGACCACTTAAAAAAATACAAAATCAATTTGTCAAATAATTCTGCAGATTTTTTTCAGAAAAAAAACATAGTAATTACAAATTCAAATCAAGCTGATTATAAATGTTCTAATATAGCAGGATATGTTAAAAGTGAATCAGGTTTTGTTTATGAATTTACTGGCGTTGATTGTGATGGATATATTTGGTTAGATCCAAAATCAGTGAAGTTGGCTAGTTAAATTTCTTGGCTTAAGAATTTTTTATATTGATTAGGGTCTGAATCACACATAGCAAAATTATTTTTATAAGGACAGAAAAAACAATTTCCTGTTTTTTTTTCGAATTTTGCCTTTGGAAAATGATTTTGAATATGTATTTTTTCCATTGTTTCAGCTACAACAGTCAAAGAACTTTCTATATCATTTACATCTGAAAAAATTTCAACAGATTGTATTTCTCCATATCCCAATTCAGGACATTTTTTACTTTTCAATCTATTTAATACAACATATTTACAATCTATCTCATCAAAACTAACACCTTGTTTACGAGCAAAGAAATATTTATACAACCTCATTTGGGCCATAAAAGTTATATCTTTTTTCTTTTTTGAAACGTCCCAAGCTTCTCCGGATGTCTTCCAATCTACAATTACATATCTATTGGTTTTTTTATCTTGTAAAATTAAATCTATAAAACCTTTAAAATGGAAAATTCCATAAATCTTTTCATATAATGGCAATTCAACACCAACTATATTATATTTTTCAAGAATTTTTTCTGTAGAAAGTGTTTTTATTATATTTTCACCTTGATTGAGATAATTATCTAATTCATTAAAATCTGGACTATTTTTTAAATTATTATGCATTTCTCTAGAAAAATCCTCTCTAAAATTTAAAACTCTTTCTTGTACTGAACTTTTTTCTTTAATTCCTAATTCAATTGCTTTGTGTATTGAGTTTCCAAATATTAAGTGTATTGAAGTTTCTTCTCCTACAAGTTTAAGGTACTTTTCAATTAAATGTCTGTGTCCACAAGATTGATATTTTGAAAATTCGCTAAAAGAGATATGAACTTTTCCTGCACTTTGTTCTATTGAATCTAAATATTGTTGATCTTTATTCATCTTTTAAAATTATAAAAAAATAGAAACAAATACAATTATTCTGGGCTATTTATTATAAAAAATTTTAATGTTGTTATCCGAATCATATAAAAACAGGTTAAAGAAATTAGCTGGTATTCTTAACGAGGAGATATATAACTTTAGTGATGAGGAAAAAACTGCTGCATATAAGGACTTTGACAAAAGAATGCCATTTTCAAAAGATTTAATGGCTAAAGCAATAAGAGAAGGTTGGGAAATCGGAATAACATTTCAAAGCAACAATGAAAAAAGTAAAATGCCAATAGCTAAAGCTAGAATCATTTATCCTGTTGCTATGGGTTTATCAAAAAAAGGTAATGTAGTAATTAGGGGTTATCATAAAATTGGGCAATCTGAAAGTGGGGCAGGTAAAGCTCAGAAACAAGGATTAAAGAATTATAGAAGCACAGAAGTAAAAGATGAATGGAGATTATTTAAAGCATCTGGTATTAAAAATATGTGGTTTACAGGAGATTTTTTTAAATTAGAAAACGTTTCTGGATACAGAGAGATTGGTGATAAAGGAATGACTGCAGTTGAAATACAAGCAAAAAAATCACAAGTGTCAAAATTCCAAAATGACTATTATAAAAACATTAAAAAATCAACCGAAAAACCACCATCAACCGTTGTAGTAAAAAATAAACCATTAGAAAAATTAGCGAGAGAACCAAAAATTTCACAAACTCCTACAAAAATTAAATCTCCTGAACAAACACAAGGAAATCAAGAACCTCAACAAAAATGATCTGCTGCATAACTAGCACCAAATGCTTCTGATTTTATCTTAGCAGTAAGTCCCATTGTATTAAAATAATTCATAGCTTCAGTAACTACCAAATTAGATTTGTGGTAACTTTTAGAATTATAATCACAATGAATTTCTAAAGGAATATTATTTTGTTTAAAAAATGCTTTATTATTTCTTACAAATTCTGCTGAGATATCTGCTTCTTTTAGCAATCTATATTTGTAATCATATATTTTAGGAAGGTCCATTCTATTTACTAATACATGAACTCCATTTCGCTCAACTTGCAAACATATAACTGTTACAAACCTTGTAAAAGATAAATGATTTTGTGAGTCAGTTCCTACCAATATTTTAACTGATCTTCCCGATAATTCATTTTCTTTTTTAAAATTTAAAATGTAATCATGTAAATTCTCGCTTAGTGAAGTTAGATTTTTTTCTTCACCTGTTATTTTTTTCCATTTAAAAGAATATCTATCAATATACTTATGATCTCCATTTACAGATACTCCCCAATTTAAAGGGGTGATATCAAAATATATCTGCTCTGATTTTTCTCTAAGATCTTTATGATAACTTGATTCTTTTTTTTGACGCATAACTTTTACATTTTCATTTTATCTTTGATATTTGTAATTAAATGTGGAACGAATTTTACATCAGGAAATTTTTCTTTAACTGCACCTTCTGCGTGATAAAGCCAATCAGCCCGATCTTCATAAAAATGAACTTCATCCCACCCATTCATTTCAATTGTTTTTAAAATAATATTAGTTTTATAATCTTTAATTGATACAGACCCTTTTTGATATAAAATTAATCCATAGTTAGGTAATTCTAAATTTAATTCTTTAAAAATATCAATAATATAAGGTCTTAGTTCCTCATCTCTCCCAGTGACTATCATTTTTTTATTCGCTTTTTGATAATCTTTTATCACATCAAGATTGAATATTTTACCAAGAGTTTCAGGACTAGAATGAAAACCCGGGAATGATTTTATAACTAAATTATTATCATGAACATCGAAATATCTTTGAAATTTTTTCTCTTTAAAATATTCTATAAATTCTCCGGGAAATGGTTTTCCTGTTTCTTTATTAATAGGTATAACAAAATCTCCTTTTTTTTCAAAAGCTACATTTTTATTCATCTTATCAATGAATATAACTTTTAGTTTCTTAAAATAATCTGGAAAATATTTTGCATCATCTATTAAACCATCATTAGAAACACCCACGAAATCTGAAAACTTTGGTGTTTCAAATAACGTATCATCCATATCAAATATGTGAATTGTTTTCATATGTATAAATAATAACAAAAAAAGGCGATTCATATAGAATCGCCCTTTAATGAAAATTTCTGAATTATTTTTTTATTTTATTTGTATTACTTTTTTTGTTTCAGCTTTTTGCATTCTTGGGACTTTAATAGTAAGTACACCATCTTCTAACTTTGAACTAATTGAATCCATATCGACATTTGGATTTATTTTGAAATTTCTTGAAAATTCCGTTGCAAAAGAATACTCATTCAAAATATACTTTTCAGTGTTTTTTTCTTCTTTTTTCCCTTTAACCAGCAAATCATTATTTTCCAATGTTATTTCAATTTCATTTTTGTTGAATCCGGGGACTACTAATTCCAGAACAACATCTTCTTCCATTTCTTTGATGTTGGAATAGATTTTTTTACTAATTAAAGTTGTTGGAAATAAATTTTTTTCCAAAGTTGAGTCAAGATCTAATTTCATTAGATCAAATAAACTGTAAGGGTTTGTAAGTGTTTTCATAATTTTTATATTTTTTTTAAATTTAAAACCACTTATTTCAAACCATATACCATTTGTATTTTAATTTATTTTTCGGTCAATTTTTCTAGGCCGTCAAAAGAATTTGTGATAAAATGTCTTAGATCTATTTTTCCCTCTGACGTTTTGTCAATTTGTTCTCTTTTCTTTCCATTAAGAGCTCCTCCGGGGTTTTCTAATTGTTCTAAACCGTTTTTCCAATTAGTAAGTCTTTTTTCAAAACCCATCATTAAGTTATCAAAAGATTTTTGAGAATATTGTTCTTTAGGAAATTTTGGAAAAACATTTTTATATCCAATTTGTCTTGCACGATTTTTTAAATCGTTAATTTCGTTCTTTAAATTTTCGTTTATTGAATATTTCATTTTTCAGTTTTTTTAAAGTTTTTATTTTTTTGCTCAACTTGAGTAGTAATTACATTACAAGAATAAGGATAAACAGAAATTCTATTTTCTTCAACATTAAATGTTGCATGAATAATATCTAAATCATATTTAAAACCTCTTGTATCTTTTAAATAGCATTTTCCTTCAGCATTTTTCTTGTAAAGAATTTCCATGATTTTAGATGTTGCCTCATTAAACTCTTCATGAGTATCAAATTCAATGTGAACATAATCCCATTTACCATTTTTTTCTACTGGCTTTCTTTGAATTGTTCCTAATATTTCCATAAAATATTTTTTTGTTTTTTTAATTTACTTAAACAAATATAATAATTATAAAATGATAAAAGCAAATATTTTATTAAAAAATTTCATAGTCAAAAACAGGTGTTAAAAAATCGTTTGTTTTATAATCACATTCTAATTTATATCCTAAATAATCAATGTTAAAATCCACAAACCTTACAACATTTCCATCTTTATCATAAAAAAAGATTTTTGCAAAATCTATTTTTTTAAAATCATCAATCCAATCATTTATACATAAAGTGCTTTTAATTAATAAATTTTTTTTATTATTATATTCAACTAATTTAAAACCTTTAATTCTATTAGGGCTTATTTTAATATCTTCACCTTCTAAGTGAACTGAAAATCTATTTTGTAAAAAAAAATTACTTTCTCCAAGTAAAATTGGATATTCTTTTTCTAATTTGAATTCTTCTAAAGGATTAAAATCATTAATGAATTCAAGTAAAATATTTTTTTTATTCCTGAGTCTATTAAACATGAAATAGAATTAAATTCTATCTTTATATTTTAGAATTTTCTGCATTTTTATAGCATCAAGAACTAAACCAGTTCCATTCTCTAAAACTATGTTCAATTCTTTTGATAGTGCAGCTTCTAAAAATTCAAAACTTAATCTTGTGTTTCCAATTAAAAAACCTCTTTCAGTAAATTTTACTTGAAAAGGAGCTTTTGTTGATTTATCAAAATTAACAACTAAAGTTTTTTTCTTATTAATTGGTGATTCCTGTTCTTCCATTCTTGCAAATTTTCTTTTAATCATAAAACCATATTTGTCCAAATAATCTTCATCTTCTCCTTCCAAAGTTATTTTTGCTTGAGGAGCTGGAACTTTTGCTTGTTGAGCTTTGGCTGCATCTTCACTAGTTTTTATTGTTTTACCAATCTCAGCTTTCATTTTTTGATCTTCTCTTATTTCATCCTGAATTTGTTTCATTTCTTCATTTTTCAATTTGAGAAATTCTTGCTTATCTTTAGCTATATCATTAATAGTATCAACAATTCTATTTCTCTCTTTTTCTAATCTAGCTAATTCTAATCTAATTCTTTTTTGCTCTTCAGGGCTTTTGGTTACATTATAAGCAGCCTTCTTTTGAGTTATTTGTTCTAAATTATATTTTTGACTTTCTTTTGTTTTTATTTCTAATTCTTTGTCTTGTTCCTCTCTATTTTTAATAGATTCTTGTGCAACTTTTAAACGATCTTGTTTAGTTTTAATATTATTATCTAAAGTAGACGCATAATTCTTGACAGTGTCAGTAAAATCTGTTGCTTCATTTATAAAAATTTTAAAAATTTTACTTCTCATTCTTTGAATAATGGTATTTCTAAATAATAAATAGTATAAAAAATAAAACCACCCGAAGGTGGTTTCATTTTAGTTAACTTTTAAAAATTATTGCCCCATTAAATTATTCATATATTCCCTAAACTTCTCTTCTTTTTTAATTTTTTCCATTCTAATTGCTTCTTTTTTGTCAAGTTTTTTAAGATGGGCAACTTTTTTTCTTTTCTGTCTTTTTTCTCCTAGTTTTTTAGCTCTTTCTGAGGCGTTTTTGTCTTTTTTAGGCTTTTTCATAGTAAATTAAATTTACAAGAAAAATAATTAATTTAAATCAAAAACCGAATAGTAAATTATCTTCTATTAATTTCATTTCTTGCTTCAGCAGCTTTTTCGTATTCCTCATTTTCAATTGCCCAAGCTAAATATGTATTTAATTCATCAATTGACATATCAGGTAATTTTTTAGAAACTAATTTTTCAGGAACACCAGTTTCAGTTTTCTTTCCTAAGATATCATCCAAAGCACTACTAACAAGATCACCTATCTTATTCATATCAGGTTCTCCAGCTATATCTTCCGGTTCCGGCATTTCATCATTTTGATTTCTATAATCTTCAATTTCTTTTTCAAGTTCATCAACCATTTTTTCTAGTTTTTGGATAGCTGTAGCTCCATCATTTACCACTTCATCCATAAGTTGCAAGAAATCATCAGGTGCTAACATTCCAATTTTATTCAAAAGATAAGATACTATTGAGTAATCATTATTTCTTTCTTTTACTATATAATCAATACAATCATGTAAATATTTCCAAAGACGTGGACCAATTAATTTCATCCATTGTTCTTCTTCATATTTATCTGCTTGAGAAATTACGTATTTACTCATTTCCTCACCATGTTCTTGAGCGATATCCTCAATACTTTGTAAGAAAAGTAACTCAACAGCAATTTTTGCAGTTTCATGTAAAAGAATTAAAAATAATTTTGCTTGTGCTTTTCCTTCTCCTGATTCTTTATCAATTTCACATTTACCCCAATTTTGTCTTCCTGCTACTGGCATTTCTATTTTCCATAGTTGAAATTCCACATTAGGCATGAATTTTTCATACAATGGATACAATCTATCATCAATAGCATCTAATGATGCCTTAACTCCGTCAAATAGCTTATGAGCTCTATAACCAGAACCCATCATCAGAGCATTTTGAATTTTTCTTTTATCAATGTATTTTTTTGCTAATTCTTTTTCTTCATCTGTTAATTCAGCTTCAACAGCTTCAATTGGATTTTCATCATCCCCATCCATTTCAATATTTTCATCTGGAGTTAATCGTGCAACAATCATTTCTTTTACCTCATCAGGTAAACCAAAATTTCTTGCTACAGTTTCAATTGCTAATTCTTCTAATTGTCTTTTATGACGAGATTCAATAGTCATAATAGATTGCAAAGAAGTATAAATAGCTTGCATACTTAAATCACCAGCATCAACTAACGTATTGACAATTGAATTAAATTCTTCACTTCCAAGTTTTTCAAGTGTAGATTTATTCATTTGTTTTTTCTGTAAGAATTCAATATCACTGAAAGGTGATGGTCCTTGACCTTCAATTCCACTTTTAAAGCTTGATGCAGGTTCTCCGTATCTTGGATTATCAATGTCCATAGGTGGTGCTTCTTTTAATAATTGACGAAATCTTATTCTTTCGTCATTTTCTTTTAAAAATTTTTTAATTTCATTAACACCATTTCCTTTTACAACTACCTCTTGACCTTTATCTTCAGCCTTTGGATTAGGACGTGTATTAGGTCCCGGTTTAGGTATTTTTAAAGGATTAGGCTTTTTATCTGGGGTTGTTTTCGGAGGAGTTTTTACAGGAGCTGTTTCAGTATCACCTTCATTTTTCATTTTTTTCAAATGATTTTTGACTGCTTTCAAAACAATCTCTTTTAATTCGTGGTATTTAATTTTCTTTGACATTGTAAATTTACATTTTTAATAAATATAAAACAAAATTATTTAAAATAAAAAAAACCCACATTTCTGCGGGTTTTTTAAATTATAATTATTCAATTATCCACACTTGCTTAAACCGCATTTCGGACAACTTAAACAACCTTCAGTGTATTGTAAAGCACAATCTGGATCATTATTGACACATTTTGAATTTCTTGCTTTAGTACCATCTTTAATATATTTTTTAATAGTACGGATAATTCCATTTTTCCAAGTATCCAATCTTTCTTCGTCAAGATTTAATTTTTCTACCATCTCTACAACATATTCCAATGGCATACCATGACGTAAAATACCAGAAATCATTTTTGCATAATTGTGATAGGTAACTTCAAATGCATTTGAAAGACCTTCAACGACCATAACATCATCTGACTTTGGATTTATAATAAAATCATATCTTGATGCTTCTTCTAATTTTAATCTTCTAATTTGACCATTTTCAACATTTTTTGGAATTCTAAATGCATCTTCCAAACCAGTAAATATTTCATATGGTCTTCCATCTAATAAACCAACAAACGCAATCCATCTTTCACCTTTGTTCATAAATCTATGAACTTGAGCATCTAAAAACTTAGGACGTTTTGGTGCGTGATTATCTTCAAATATTTTTTTCTTTTCTTCTTCTTTCTTAGTTTCTTCTGAAATCAATACACCACTTCTTGAACCGTCACGATATACTGTAATTCCTTTACAGCCGCTTCTCCAACCTGTTTCATAAACTTTACCAACGATTTCTTCAGTAATTTCATTTGGAAGGTTTACGGTAACTGAAATACTATGATCAACATGTTTTTGAATTCTTCCTTGCATTTCTACTTTCTTCACCCAATTAACATCATTGGAAGTAGCTTTGTGATATGGGGATCCTTCAATTAAGTTTTTTATTTCAGTTTCGTTAAGATTTTCTATTTGAGCTTTATCATAACCTTTAGCTTTCAAATAATCAATAAATTTATGGTGAAACACCGGATAATTCTGCCAACTATCTCCAACTTGATCAACGAAATCAACTCTTGCATCTTTATCATTAGGATTAATTTTTCTTCTTCTCATATATGATATTAAGAATGCAGGTTCAATTCCAGAAGTTGTTTGAGTCATAATAGAAACAGATCCTGTAGGAGCAATCGTCAAAAGAGCAATGTTTCTTCTTCCGTACTTCATCATATCAGCATAAAGTTCCATATCTTCTTCTTTAATTCTATTGATAAAAGGATTATTTCCTTCTTTAATTGAAGCGTAAATTGGGAATGATCCTCTTTCTTTAGCTAAATTTACTGAAGAACGATAAGCTGATAATTTTAATTGTTTATGAACTTCTTCAGTAATATCATTTGCCTTATCTGTACCATAAGTAATTCCTAAAGCTGCAACCATATCACCTTCTGCAGTTACACCAAGACCAGTTCTTCTACCTTGTGTACATTTGTGTTTAATGTTTGTCCAAAGATTTTTTTCAGTTAATTTTAAAAATTCATCTTCTGGATCAGAATCAATTTTCTCTAAAATTCTATCAACTTTTTCAATCTCAAGATCAATTAAATCATCCATTAATCGTTGGGCTATAACTGCATGTTTCTTAAATAAATCCCAATTGAAATAAGCATTTTCAGTAAATGGGTTTTCTACATAAGAATATAAATTTAAACATAATAAACGACAAGAGTCATCAGCACAAAGAGTGATTTCGCCACAATTTTTTACAGTAATTCCAGCAGAAACGATGTATTTATTATCATCGAATTTTGTAATTATATCATAATTGTGATTATCGTCTACTGTGATATTATAAACATCTTCATAACCATAAAATTCAACCGATTCTACTTTGTGATTTGTGGCTACTTGATTTTTAAAATTATTCCAAGTTTTAAACCTGAATTCATTCTGAATAAATTGTGGTAAACTATGTTCTTTAGCATGTTTAAGCCATAATTTATAAGTTAATTTTCCGTTTTTTTCAAATATTTTTTCACCCTCTTTTAATAACTCCTCGTTGGTAACATTTAAATATCGTCCGTTTTCAGCACCATTATGAGTTGCAAATTTTAATTTCCACTCGTTAGACATTTTATAATATGGGTTATTTTTCCCTATCATTTTTTCTCTATGAATTAAATTATGATCCTCATGTAATAAAACTTCTAAATTTTCATATCGGTCGTCTTTTGAATCAAAATTTTTATGATGAATTGCATATTTTTTTGAATCAACAACATTGTTTGATATGAATTCGTGTACAATTCTATATTGTCTTCTATTTCTAAATGCTCCACCAGACATTTTGGCTCCAACTGATGAAATTTGTCTATAACCATTTGATTCAAATGAATAAAAAGGATTCAATGAATCACCTTTTTTTAGATCTTTTAATTCAACATATTTTAAATTTTTCGTCAAAATTTTGTGATCAGGAGTCGCTATTAATTCACTTCCATCATCTAAAACTAGTTTCCAAACTTCAGTTTTATTTTTAGTTAATCTTGGATTTCTACCCCATTTTATTTCTCTTTGACCCGTTTTTGAATTTACAGAGTACACTGGAACATCTTTACCTTCTTCAGCAAGCTGTTTTATTGTGACTGCATTTCTTCCGTCAGCAACTGCAATTAAAGTATTTCCAACGATACATGGATTCGTTGAAATAGTTTTGAAACCTAAATCTGCGTAGCAATCAGGAATAGATTCACGAATGATCGTATCCCAAAATAAAATTCCCGGTTCAGCACGTTGCCAAGCATTGTGTACAATCTTTTTCCATAAATTAGTTGCATTAACTTCTTTTGTGAAAGTTGGATTATTGCTATCAACAGGAAATTTTGCAGTAAATGGAGTTTCAGATAATGCTGATTCCATAAATGAATCACTAATTCTTACTGATACGTTTGCACCAGTAACTTTTGTTGGATCCATTTTAGCATCAATAAAATCTTCCGCATCAGGATGAACAATAGAGAATGATTCCATTAAAGCACCTCTTCTTCCATCTTGAGCGACTTCTCTAGTAGAGTTAGAAAATCTTTCCATATAAGGAACAACACCAGTACTTGTCAAAGCACTATTTTTTACAGCAGTTCCCTTTGGACGAATAAATGATAAATCAAGACCTACGCCAGCTCTTCTTTTTTGTAACTGTACTAATTCTTGGTCTAATTTTAAGATACCACCATAAGAGTCACCTTCATTAGAATTACCAATTACAAAACAATTTGAAATTGATACATATTGAAAATTATTTCCAATACCTGCCATTGGACTACCTTGGGGAACTATGTATTTAAATCTTTTAATTAAATCAAAGATTTCTTCTTCTCCTAATCCATTTTCATAGTTGGCTTCAATTCTCGCAAATTCTTTTGCAATTCTTTTATGCATATCATTTGGAGTTAATTCATAAATATTACCCATACTATCCTTCAAGGCATATTTATTAATCCAAACTTGAGCTGCTAATTCATCTCCTTCAAAATATTCTAAACAAGCTTTGAATACTTCATCTCTAGAGTAAATTTTTAAATTTTCATCCATTTTTTCTTCTTTTTTTTCGATTTGTAATTCCATATTTTTTGTTATTTTTTTATATTTTTCTTTTTGTTTTAGACAAAAAAAACATCATTTTTTTTATGATGTTTTTACGTAACTAATTGATTATAAATGACTTATATTTATTTGGTTTAAAAAAAAATAAAACTTTTTTCTTTTACATAAATAATAAAAAATTAAAAAAAATTATAAATTATTAAAAACTTTTTTGTCGTTGAAAATGAGTTGGTTACTACTCCTCAAAATCTTCTGCAGATAATTGTGAACTTATACTTTGAATTGCTTGTTGTTCAATCATTGCAACGTGAGGTGCAATATTTTCAAGTCCATGAGAAGGTTGTCCAGTTCTATCAATTTCAATGAAAACTTTAGAAGTATCAAATAGTAATGGTAATTCAAAACCATCATTACCATTTCTATTTTTCAATACTATTAATTGTGCTTTTTTCTCTCTTTTATTTTCATCGGTTCTAGCCAAACCTAATATAACATCTGCCGTTTGAGCTTTTCCTAAACTTTCTGAAATAACACTTAAATCAAATCTAGCTGAATTGATGGCAGAACGTCCCGCCTGAGAGGCTGTCCAAATGGGAATATCTAACTCCATAGATAAAGCTCTTAAAGTTTCATAGATTTGAGTTAAACTATGTCTTTTTTCTGCATAAGTTGATGTAGGCTTCATGATATCAGCATAATCAACAAATATTTCATCTGGTCGAAATCCGTCCCTTTCTAATATTTTAATATGATTTCTTACTGTATTAACAGTTGCAGAACCTGTTGGAAATTCTTTAATAAATAAATTTCCTCCCATTTTCTTTAACTCTTCAATTCTTTCACGAATAGCATCAGGGTTATCTAAAACATTTTTTAATTGAATATCATTTAAACAAGCATCAAAACGATTTCCAATTACACGTTCAGCTAATTCCAAGCTATAGTAAACAACATTTTTTCCAAGCAGAAGCGCAGTAGATGCAAACTTTACCAACATCATTGATTTACCGCCACCTGTTGGAGATAAAATTACTCCTAATTCTCCACCTGATAACCCTCCACCAATTTGTTCATCTAATAAATCTAAACAAGGAACTGGTTTACGATGTTGTCGTACTAATCTTTTTTCAAGATCTTCGATATAATTGTGTCCACTATCTTTTATTTCTCCAAGCTTAATAGAGTCAGTAATTATTTTTTGTATTAATTCATAATCACCTTTCTCCCAACTTTCTGCTGCTTCTAATAAACCTTTTTTAAGTGATTGTTTTCTACAGAAATCAATTGAAATGTCTTTGACAAATTGTTTATCAGTAACATTTAAATCTTTTAAAATATGTAGTAAATCAATAAGGCGTTCTTTTAAAACAGAATCCGATTCTTTTTCATTAATCAGATTAGTTATTGTATTATACTCAGGAATTAGATTGTACTTACCGTAATAATCAACTATGTACTTGAGAATTATTTTTGTAAGAATTGAATCAAAATAATCCGGTTTTAAAATTTCTAATATTTGTTCTGAGAATTTCTCATCTTCTATAATAAGTTTTATTAGCTTTATTTGAAAATTTTCATCTAATAATACGTTGTTATCTTTTATGTTTATTATAGTAGATTTAATCTCGTTAGAGTTATTTTCCATGCTGTAAAATTATAATTTTTATTTTTCATTTTCAAAGTTCTTCCACAATTTATTTACTTGCTCTTCTTTGTTTTTGTTTTGAATTTCTTTTTCTTTTTCAGCATATATTTCTAAAACCTTTTTTTTAAGATCAGTCATTAAAAAATAAGTTCTAGTTTCAATTAATGTTTTAGGATCATACTTATCAGCGGGAAAATCAAGTTCTTCAATAACTTTTCCATTAAGACTTAAAGTTAAAGTAAAATAATTTTTTTTACCGGCTTCTCTTAATTTTTGGAGAAGTTCTTTTTCATTTGATTCCATAACACATTAACTATTTAAAACTTTTTTACTATACTCTTTTTCTTTTGTAACTAATCTATAAAAAGGCTTGAAGAATGATTCCATATCATTATTATAAACAAGTTTTGTATACCCATCTTTAATCATCATTTTCATTGCATTGTTTATACTTCTATCATTAAAATTATCATTAGTATATATGATACAATTTTTTAACTCTTCTATCTCACTTAAAGATTCTTCAGGCAAAAAAGGTTCTTTTAAATTCATAAGTTTTTTATTTCTCTCAAAAATTCTTCTGGAGCCAATTATTTTTTCAAGTGTTTTTAATTTTTTTGTTTTATAAAGTTCAACACTCTCTGAAATTACTCTATCAATATCATATTCCTCATCTACGAACTTTGGAAAGAATTTTAATATTGTTTTTAAAGCTATACCTTCAATACCAGTAATATTATCAGAATCATCACCTTCAAAACATTTAAGCAGTAAAACGTTTTTTATATCATATCCAAATAATTCTTTAAAATTATGGATAGTAATTAATTTTTTATCAGATGGTCTTAATACTGAAACATTTTCATTGATTAATTGGTAAAAATCTTGATCTGAACTATATATTACTACTTGTTCATTTTCATCTAAATATTGAACATATCCAGCAATTAAATCATCAGCTTCAATAAAATCAACTTCAAGCTGGCGAATAAATAACTCTTCAAGATAATTTTTGACTTTTATTTTTTGATTTAATATACTGTATTTTCTTTGTTCTTCATACTTGTATATGTTATCGCTCATATGTTGTGAACTATGTAACCATGATTTATCTCTGTTGCCTTTATAGGATGGATAGATTTCCTTTCTTGATTTACCGGAAGCTTCTCCATCCCACATTACGACAACTCTATCTGGGAAAACATAATTCACAACAGAACGTAAACTATCAAGAAAACCAAAAGACCCTCCACAATGTTCACCTTTCAATGAAAACATTTCATTGAGCTTCATGAAATTTCTTTTCAGATTCCAATTCCCATCTACAATCAATGTCTTCATTATTCATCTGCTGTAACTTGATCCCAAAATTTGTCAAAATTCAAATCCCAATCATCTTTATATTTCTTTTTGTATTCATCAATAGCTTTTTTATCATCCATAATGAAACCGTGATCAGTACAAACAATTTTACCTTTTGAAGTTACGTTTGTAATATGGTTTTTATCAACTACTAATGCAGATTTAATTGCAAATCCTACCTCATTACCATCTTTAACCGCTGTTACTTTAGAGGATCTTGACATTACACCACCCATTCTAAATACTAAAGTTGCAGCAAGATAAATTCCATCGCCACCACTATGTACTAAAGATGGTTGAGATTGGCCCGGAGAACTTTGCGGATATGCACCACTTACAAAAAAAGCTGTTGCATTATAAGGAAAATCCTGCTTTTGGGTTGCTGTTATTCTATGCCACATATATCTGTGGATTTTTTCTCTTAATAATTTAGCAGTTTCCATCATCGCTCTTCCTTTGCCTTCTTCGTTTGATAAATATTCTGCTCTTGATGGAGTTGAACCAACACTATCCCAAAGGAAAACTATATCTTGTGGTAATTCTCCACTTTCTTGATAATCGAGCATTTCCTTCATGAAATCAATTCCTTCCTCAATATATTCTATTCCATCCTTCAAAATACAATTCTCTAGATCTAATCCCATTGTGGCTGCACGTTCTTTTGAGAATTTATTTTCTGTTATAATAAGAACAGGTAAAATCCCATTTTGTTGAGCACTTACTGCTAACTCAACTAACATAGTTGTTTTACCAACGTCACTTCGTCCAAACACCATTGAAATATGACCTTCTGGTATTCCCGGAAGATGTGTAGTTTCTTGAAATGCTGGTGACATCGGAATCCATGAAACAGGTTTTTTTGGAACCTCTTCATGTTTTATGTTTTTCTTAAAATCAGCTAATGAAAATTGTTTTTTCTCTTTTACTACAATTTTCTTTTTAGGTTTTTCTTTTGGAGCTTCAGAATCAAATTGAGCTTCTAATTCTTCCTGTGTTAATTCATCATCACTACGAGTACCGGTAAAATTCGCTAATGAAATATCATCGTTGTCTTCGGTTTTTTTCTTTGCCATTTTATTTTATTTTAATTATTAAAAAATATATTTTCTTCTTCGTCCAAGTATTTATCCTTTACAGTATCGTACTCCTTTAATTCATCTATAATGTTTTCAGCATATTCATTATCTATTGGAGCCATATCATACTTGTTTTCCTGAATATATTCTTTCATTTCCTCTAAAGTCATTCCTTCTAATTCAGGATGTGTTTCTGCGCTAATAAAAATTGGACCCTTGCTCATATAGTGAACGTATGATTCTTCTAACCAAACTTCAACAACAGGTTTTTCTTCTTTTTTAGTAACCTTTGCTTTTACTGTAGTTTTTTTTGCAGTTTTCTTCGCAGTTTTCTTCGCAGTTTTCTTTGCGGGAGTTTTTTTAGTTTTTGTAGCCATGATTTTAATATTTTATATTATTCGCTCATTTCAGGATTGTAAGGTTTCCAGTCATATTTTTTAGATTCCTTATCTCTACGTAAATAAAAAGTATTAGGATCTTCTTGTGTTTGACCAAATACTAAACTTGCTTTACATTTATAACATTTGATTTCAAGATATTTATATTTATTTTGAGCTAATCTTGCATTCAAATGAATGTTGTCACTTTCACACACTCCGCATTCTTCAATATCTCCAAAAGATAATTTTTGAGCTTCCATTTGACACTCATAAGGATTTTTACCTTCAACCATAAAAGTAACAACCTCTTTTCCAATTTTTTTCTTAACAACTAATTGCATTTATTATAATTTTTTAAAATGTTAGATATTAAAAGTAATACATATAAATGAAAAAATCAATTTATAGAATCAATTTCTTCTTCAATATTTTGTTCAGTACATTCCATTAAATTTTTTCCTGTAATGTATTGAATATCAAAATTATATTTCCCATTTTTTTCCAGAATATTTCTAATATTTTCTAATAAATACATTTCTTCCGGATGGATATCAAAAACAAAAGAATCAAATACCTGATACATAAATTGACTTTTTTTATCACTTAAGAGTTCTTTTATTTTAAAAAGTTTATCAACAACCATATCTGCTGCTATTGATTGGACATAGTTATTATAAGCAGCCCATTCTTTATTTGGATAAACTATTGTATTATAAGGATTTATAATAAATCCTTTTTCTTTAAAATTTTCGGATAATTTTTTTGAATTATCAATTATAGGTTTGAGAAATTCTTTTATCTTATCAATTAATTTTATACTTAATTTATTTTCTTGTAAAATTGATTTGAGTTTATCATTTCCAACACCATATATTATAGCGTGATTTATTTGTTTTCCAATTTTTCGTTGTTCTGGAGTAATATCAGGCTTACCAAAAATTATTTTAGATGTTTCTAAGTGAAGATCACTATTTTTTAATTTTTCAATAAAACTCTCATCCTTAGTTAAATAAACTGAAAGTTTGGTTTCAAAAGAAACATAATCGAAAATTGCTATTTGGCCTTTATTAAATCCTGAAACGATTTCATTTCTTAATTCGCTGTTTTTTGGTAAAAGTTGTGGGTTAAATCTTTTATCAACACAATTAATCCTTCCAGTAATAGTTCTTTTATTTGAATATTTTAAAATTAATTTCTTTCCGTTAGAAAAATTTATTATTTTATTTGAAAGCCAATTAGTTATTTGATCTTTTTTATTAAATCTACTTAAAATATCTTTATTCTTTGCTATATCACAATTAAGTACATCATAAAATTTGTTCATTAGAAATACAAAATATTTCTCATTAATTGGATAAGGAGAAAATTTATGCAAACTGGATTCAGTCAAAATAAAATTACTGCACATCCAACAAATGTTTTCTAATGTTTGAATTTCAAATTCATTTAGATTTGAATAGTATGTAAAATTATCATAATTAAAAAAAACTAAATTGTATTTTTTTATGATATTTTTTAAGAAATCTTTTTTATTTAAAAAAGTATAATCAATTGAATTTAAGTTAATACCACAAAATGATTTATCATTGAAAACATATAGAATATCATTTGATGATAAAAAACAAAAATTGATTTTATTAGAAAATATTTTTTCTAAATTATCATTTATGTCACCATCTAAAACACAATCAAAAGTTTTATAATTTTGGGGAAGATATTCTTTTAAAGATTTATTAAGAAATTTTTTTAAATCTTTTTCATTTATTTCCAAATCTTCCTCCGGAGAGAAAGTCCAATACAAATTTTTCCTTATTCTTTTTTGAGAGATTTTAACCTTATCAAAATTATTTTTTACAAAACTCCAGCCAATTATTATTGTTGGTATTGCAAAATCTTCATTTAAATTAAAATCTTTATATGTGTTTATTCCAACGCAATAATTATCATATTCAAAAGAATATGAGTTTATATTTGACTCAGACGTAAAAATTTGACAAAAATTAGTTTTTATAACTTTCATTCCTACAAATGTAAGAAAAAAAAATTATAATTTTATAATTAACCTTCGTTCATTCCTAATCTTTTTAACATTGCGACCAATTTAGGCGTTGGAGCAGAATCAGTATGAGTACCACCATTAGAAGACCAGTGAGTGAAAATACCATAATTGGCTGAATTGCCTTTTCCATATTTAGGTACTCTTGGTGTACTTCCCGGTGCTGGTTTTCCATCAACAGCTCTAAATGTAAACGACCAAAGATTTTGACCTTGTATAGCCTGTTGTATTTTTGGATACCTTGTAAACAATTCTCTTATTAATTTTTCTAATGCTACAATTTGAGCATCAGTATATTCTTGATAATATTGATAACCTAACCAATTAAATCCTAAATTAACATTAGGAGGCATGATTGAACCCATAAATTTTTGACCATCATAATGGAATCTTCCTCCAGCAGGGCTATAAAAAATAGGATTTCCATTATCACCATTACCTTTATCTGGCCTAGGTTCCATTTTTCCTAAATTACACATTTCAATTCCTATTCCATGGTCATTCCAACTATTACCGTGAACAGAATAGATATCCTCTGGTATACCAGCTGCAGTTTTTCCTTGCCAATCTATTGCGTAATGAATACCTCCTGTTTTAAATGGACCTCCACAACTTCCTACGTGGTCAACTGTATCTACTGCATTCCTACCATATCCAGCAGTGAAATGTAAAGTTATAGAACGAACTTCTCTCTTGAAAAATTGTTTCTCTTTACCAGTGTGTATCCATATAAAACTATTTCCTCTTTTAACCGATGTACATGTATTGTCTGCATTTCGTTGTCCTTCTTCGTTGGGCGGTGCTAAACTAGTAGTTGCATTTGAATTAAATGGAACAGAAGGGGCAACAGCACCCTCAGGATATAATGTATCTAAAATTGTATAAACTCTAGTTCTATGTACTTTTTGATAATCGTCTCCAGCATTAACTTTTTTTGCTTCTTTTTCAATTGCTCTAATTAATTCTTCTTTTGGCTTATCAAGAGGAGCCATATATTGGTATTTAGAAGATTTTGCATGAGTATATATTGCAAAACCTTGTATTGCTCCAGATGTAAATAAATCGTCCCAATCAGCATTAGAAGATTTTGTTAATATCACTTCTTTGTTTCCATTGTATGGACTTGCTTTCCAATTACCTTGATATTTTCTTACAATAGAATCAGTTCCAATGTATGTTAAAATAAACTCTACAAATTTTTCGTATTGACTTCTCCAAGTACTTTGAATGAATCCTCTGCCAGCAAATTTATAAAAGTCTGCTTCACTAATAAAAGTAGAACTTGTAGTTGCTGCATCTTGAACATTTGCAAATAAAGATTTTGGAAAAGTTGTTCCTTTCCAAGCTGCATCATTAGATTTGGCAACTTTAGGATCGGTACCAAATTTAAGACCTTTGAATGCATCAATATAATTTGGATTATTAAATAATTCTCCTGCAGTTTTATTTGGAGCTTTATTATAAGAAGCTTTGCTACGAGCATCTTTACCATTAGTAGCTGGTAACGCATAAGCATCAAACGCATATGCTATTCCGGGATGTTCAGCATTACTTAAAGAATTCATTCCTTCGTGCTTACTTTGATAACTACCTCCAGTTTCTTCATAAATAATAGCATTAAGTGCAACAAATTCTAAGAAATTGCACCCTGATGTTCCATAATCAGGCCAAACTATAGGTATAAGAAAATCCCAAACACTCTTAAAATTAGCTGCATTTATTTTAGCATTACATAAAGGTTTTTTATTTCCAGCTAATTCAGCATTGAACCAAGTGGCAAAATCATTATATTTATTTTTGGTGAATTCTTTTATAATCGGATTTATATCGTCTGTTTTTGTTATTTTTTTATTTTTTATTTTTTGTAAAAATGTATAATTTAAATCACCACCAAAACCAAGATTTTCTGTTCCGCCTCCACCACCAACAGATCCACCGCCATCATAACTTTTTAAACTTGTTCTTGTAATTGGCATTACAGCAGCAAAATTTTCACCACCACCATACTTCATTTTAACTGCATCAATGGTAGTTTCCATGTTGTTAGGAGTAATTTTATGTTGAACTTCTGTTATCCAATATAAACCAGTAAAAATAGGAAGACCTTCAACTGCTATTAATTGTGTTGGATACAACTGAGCATTACCAATTAAATCTAAAGATATTTTATAACTTCTTCCTTGCATTACTGCTAACATAGAACAATCAAAACTTTTTCTTTTATTTTGATTTTGAGGATTTGCAATATCACTTGTTGCTTGTATACTTTCAGATGTTACTTTATTGTCATCTGTTCCAGCCTTAATTGATTTTACGATTACATTATTAGGATCGCCATATCGTAAACCTAAAATAGGTTGATCTATTTTATTTAATTGATCAAAGAAAGTATCGTCTGGATAAATTGATTCATTACTATTATTTTTTAATAATCTATTTTCTGGTGTAGGGGCCCAAATAATTGATAAAGCGTTTTTACCAGCACCATAATCTAATCCATTTGTTGGCAAAAAAATATCACGCAGGTCATCAGTTATTCCACCGGGAATAGGTTGTAATAAAAAATTATTCGTAGTGCAAATATTTTGCATCATATTAAGAGTCGATGTCTGAGAATTATTTTCTAATAATGAATCTGTATTAATAATAGCATCTTTAATATCTATACCAGCAGTAACTTGATTTGCTAATGGAAATTGAAAATTCAAATAGAAAAAAGAATTTTTGTCAGTTGATCTGTATGCATTTTCTAAAGCTGTTCTTAAATTCATCGATCTAGAGTTTGTACCAGCAGGCAAGCTCCCATTTCCTTCTAAATCATTAATATTTGCTAAAGCAATCCATGCTTGACAAATATGATGAAATTGTGTATAAACAGCGTTAATTTCAGCTTGATCATATGTGTAAGGTTGTGGCCCTGTAACTTCTGTTGTGGCTATGTCTGTAAATGCTCCGCCTCCGCCAAAAGCAGAAGCTGTTTGTGCATCTTGTACTTTTTTCTTTTTTACTTCTGAATCTGTTAAACTTAAATATGTTTTATTAGGATCTAATATAGCGCCACAAAAAAAGTATAAATAAGATCTAGTTAATGTATTGTCTAAATCTATAACATATGAACTAGCATTTTTCATTGTTTTACCATCCAATAATCTAAAAATAAAATCATTAGGTTTTGGTGCTGAACCTTGTGCTCCACCACTTTTAGAATGTTGAACAAACATTTGTTGTGGTGTAAAATAAACTGAAGTATAAATTCCATTTGCATCAGGATTACCTAATAAATTATAATAATCAATGAAAACAGATTTATTTTTATCATCAGTTTTAATCAAATCTGTTGCTCTAAACATTTGATAAAATGCTGAACTTGTAGTTCCAGTAATTGGAACTTTAGGATCTCCCATAGAAGGATCAAAAGTAGCTGTATCGGCTAACTTTTCACTAATTAAACTTTGGGCAGCTTGGACAGGATTACCATCCTTGGGAGAAGCATACACTATTATGTCGTTACCATCACCTAAAAGATTATTATTAAATAGATTATTTGTATTGGGTCCACCTAGAGTAGTAGCGACATCTTTAAGACTTTTAGGATTATGATATAAAATATCATTGTTATAAGTATATACAGATTTAAGAGTTGATGCGTCTTTGTTATAAAATTGAGCTGTTTCAGGAGCTTTAGGGAATTTTCCAAAATATCCAGCTAAATAATTTTTAAGTGTTAAGTTTGCACTTGTAGTATAATTAAATTTTTGCGGGGATTTAAAAGCACCTGTGCCATCCCAACTTTCTCTTATTACCTTACAAAATCTTGTTAAAGTTTCTTTTTCATTTCCCTTTAATTGATTCACTAATTCTTTGACATTTTCTAATTCAGAATCAATATAAAATTGAGCAGGTGATCCACTAATATCAGCAACAGAACCACCAAATCCAGAACCTAACAATCCTGCTCTTTGAATTAAATTAACAATTATAGAATCAGCGGTTGCAAAGTATGGTGAATTATCTCTAAATGTTTCAGCGTTTCCAATTTTTTTACTAAAAGTTCCGGGTGTAGCACCTTGAGTTGGATCTGCACTTTCAGTACCTTCTTTTTTGGCTTGAACTTCATCAATTACTTTATTAGCTTCTTGATTACCAATATAAAATGCTTTAACAAATTCCTTAACTTTTGCTATTTCTTGTGTATCAGCTCCATTCCATGGAATTTGTTCTCCAAGTGTAGTTGCTTCAGCATTTGGGTTTTTATTTTCAAACAAAGGATAATAGTTGCCAAATATTTCATTATTTGTTAGCCTACTACTATCACTATTAAATCCTGCAAGACCACCTTCTAAAATATATCCGAGAATATAAGCACAATCACCAGCCAATCTTGTCATTACATTGCCTATTGATTGGGTATCTAAAACTTTATTTTCTACACTAGAATAAGCTTGTGTTTTTGATAGATCTTGTACTATTTTTAAATTTTCATTTAGTATTTTTTTTACATTTGCTTCTTGAATTTGTACAGAATCTATTGTTGTAGAAGCACTTAATTTTTTAAAGTCATCATTAAGATTTATTTGCGTTGTTGAATTTATGCTTAAAAAAATTGATTTACCATAAACTTCTAATTGATTATCTGCTATTTTATTGAGTAATTCGCCTTTTGGGTTTTTTGTATTAATATTAAATGATATTGATTTAAAATTTTTTCCAATTAAATCACTATCTCCGAGAATTGGATCTAATTTTAATGTTCCATCTCGAAAAGCAGTACCAATTGCATTATAGTTTCCAGAAAATGTTTGTAATTGTGAAATTAATGGGCCATATTTATCTGTAGCTTGTTGAATTTGAATGTTTATATCAAAACCAACTTTTGCTATTTCAATAATAGAACTATCAGATCCGTTTGTAGTATCGCCATTAATTTTTTTTAATTCTTTTACAGCAAACAAAAATTGATATGGTATATCATTAAGAAAACCAAAAACATTAGGAACAAATTCTGCTTTAATTTCATAACTTCCGTCTGTTGGTACAAAAGTTGTTTTTACGGATTTAACTTGTAATAAAAAACTTACAGGTTTTCCAAGGTATCCTTTAACATATAATCTAAATTTTGGATATGGTAATTGAAATAATACTTTATAATTAAATTCTGATTCTTGATCATTAAAAATTAAATTTCCATATAAATCTTTAAATGTTATACTTACTACAGGCTGTAAGTTTGGCTTTATATCTATATCAATACTAGTAATACCAAATCCTAAATTACTTTGAAATGGACCTATTCTATAAGAATCAAGACCAGTCATATTAATAGGTTTACCTCCTCCAATAGGAGTTGCTTCTAGATAGAAATCCAGTGTTAAATCTTGTGGTCTAATTTCACTATCTTTAGTATGAATTACTGCCATTTTTAATTATAGTTACTACTAAGTATTTTTGAATTAAATTCAGATAAAACATCTGATATCGGATTAGGAACTCTTATTACTGCGCCAGAGGGTATATTAAATTCCATATAATATTGTGGGTTGGCTAACAATATTAACCAATACAAAGTATCATCACCATAAGCATCTGCGGCTATTCTATCAAGTCTAGTTTTGTTTGGATTGTATGTAACAAAAATATCAGTAGATCTATTACTAATTTTTATCTTAGGAAGAGATCTCATCTCTCCATTAAATTTTAACTTTGCATATCTTGAAACTGGCATTTTTCTAAATTATTTTTTTTATTTTTAAAGTAAATATTATTATTTTCCAAATAGACCAAACGAACTGAATCCCTGTGCGGGTTGAAGTCCTGTTATTAATGTTCCTGAAGATGGTGTTGGTTCACCTGTAACCGGTTCATTTGGTTTTATGTCATTATCTTTTTTAAGTGTATCATCAGGATTATCTTGTGTTTTTGCTAGTATTCCAAAGAATCCGTCAGTATCACTTGCTAATGGTGGAGCAATGTCAGGATTAATACTAGCCCCATATTTACCAAGTATTTTAAAACCAAGCGTAACGGCAACCATAAGAGGTTGTACTCCGTCTGTAACTAACCCATCTTCTTCTCCAAAGCTATCTAATGTCCAAGTCCCTTCTTTATAATCATAATCAACACTATCAAATAACACATAGTGATCAATCCAATCCCCTAATTTCATTTTACATATTGGAGGAGTTATGAAATTGAATCCGGATCTAGCACTAGGGTTTTTAGCAGGTTTAGTTAATTTTTCAATAAATTTTACTCTATTTCTAAAATCCACTTTTGAACCGGAGAAAAATGCTGGTTGAAATAATAGATTCTTTTTCATATTAGCAAGTCTATCAGCTGTTTTAGATAAAGATGAAACAACATCACCATATCTATCATCTGGAACTGTACCAGTATTTAATAAATCTGCATAAACATTATTAAATCCTTTTCTTTGTTCTGTATATATATTTTCTTCAGTTTTATTTATTAGTTCAGCTTGTTTAGCTTCTAAAGCTAATTTTTCATTGTTTAAATCTTCTATTTTTTGTGTTAAATCACTAGTTTCTCCGTTTACTGGGTTATTTAATTTTTTATTATAAACATCAAGTTGTTCATTTAATTTTATAATTTGTTCTTTAGTTGATTTTATTTCAGCTCCTAATTGGTTATCTATAGAAACACCGTTAATTTGATCTTTTGATATTGTTGTTTCTGTAAAATTATCATTAAATGTTTCTTGATACGTTGTGTATAAATTCCAATTTACACCCATATCAACTTTTTGTGCATAATCTGTTAATATGAAAAATGAAATTGTTCCCTTTCTACTGCCTTTTGAGTAAGTGTACAATGCTTCTGGTCTACCAAGGAAAAATTGTTCATTCCAATCTGCTTGAGAATTATGAGAGAATTTTTCAATATATGGAGGAAAAAACATTTTTTTAACATCAGAAGAAGTGTCTGGTATTGCAAGATTTTCAATTGAGAATATTAAATTTTTTGAAGAGGTTGCACCTTTGTAAGGGTTTACAATAGTATATCTTTGTTTTGCTCTTTTAGGGGCTCCAAATGCATCATAACCTATGACAAATTCTCTGCTTTTTTGAGATTGGTAATTTTGATTTAATAAAGAATTACCTCCATTTCTTATAGTGTTTATGATATTACTAACTCCACGTCTATGTCTTCTAAAGTCAACCTCAATTTGTTGAGTAGGATTTGTTTGAGCCATCATTGACTGACTTGTGCCCAATTCAGTAGAAGGTGTTCCATCTAAACCAATTTCTGGTTTTAAAATTAATTCAGCATGATTACCAAGATATAATCCTTTATTAGCATTTATAACTTGAGCAGGTACCGAATTTGTAGCCTCTTTATCTCCTTTTACACGATTCGCAAGATAATTAGGAATATACTGTCCCGGACCTAATCCCTTTGCAGTATAGAAAGATGCTCCAATATCACCAAATCGTCTTCCATGAAGACCCATGACATTCATTTCTAACTGTCTTTGTTGAGCAAGAGCCACCCATTCGCCATTACCTTTTACATTTTGATTAAATGAAGGTCCCATTAAGTTCCAATGTGGAAAATCAGTATCAGGACTTTGGAGAGTTGCTATAAATTGATTTTTTAATTTATTTAAAGCTCTTATTATTGCTCCATTAATATCTAAATTAGAAACTCCTAAGAAAACACTTGTTCCACCAATAAACACATTAACACCGAGATCAAATCCATCTGGATCATTTTTTGCTAACAATGATTCTCTTATTGGCTGTGCTTCTAAATCTAAGCTTACAAATTGTGGTTGATTAGAACTTAATAAATTATCTCTTTGTGGTTGTGCTAAAGCATCTAAATTTATTTGATTAATTTGATTACTAGATAATAAATTAGTTCTAAATGGAGCAACTAAATTATCTAAATCAATTATTGATGGGATGTTATTTGCTAATAAAGCATTTCTTTCAGAATTAGCAAGTGCATCTAAATCAATATTTGAAGGTACATTGCTTGACAACAATGTTGTTCTTATTGGAGCAGCTACAGCGTCCAAATCCAAAAACTGTGCTTGATTAAATGCTAATAAATTATTTCTTGGACTTACAGATTCTATATCTAAATCTATGTTACTAGGAACATTCTTTACTAATAAATTAGTTCTTGGATTAACAGCCTCTGCATCTAAATCAACAAACTGAGGTTGATTTATTGCTAACAAATTAGATCTAATGCCAGCTGCTTCTGCATCTAAATCAACTAATAAAGTGTTAACATTTTTAGCTAATAAAGATAATCTTTCTTGTTGTGCTTGAGAATCTAAATTTACTAATAGAGTATTAACATTTTTAGCTAATAATAAAGATCTCTCTTGTTGTGCTTGAGCATCTAAATCTACTAATAATGTATTAACATTAAATCCAAATAAATTTAAGCGTACAGATGTTGCTAAACTATCTAGATTTATTGTTGATGGTACATTAGCTGATATTAAATCATTTCTATAACTCGCTGAAAGTTGATCTAAGTCAAATAACCTTATAACATTAGATCCTACTAATTTTTCTCGAATAGGCTGAGCTGTTGCATCTAAATCATTTACTAATATTTTAGAATTTGCAACTAAAAGATTTTTTCTTAGTGGCTCAGAGAATTTATCAAGACTAATAAATTGAGGAACATTAAATGATAATAAATTTTCCCTTGCAGCGTTAGCTGTTTTTTCAAGATCTTGTGTTATAATAGAATTGTTTTTAGCTAAAATTTCTTCTCTATTTCGAGAAGCTATTTTATCCAAATCAATGTTTTTTATATTTTGATTACTAGTTAATGCATTTAATCTTGGTTGAGCTGATATGTTATCTAAGCTTATAAATTGAGGTTGATTAAAACCTAAAAGATTGTTTCTGGAATTCAAAGCTATTCCTTCAATATCAATTTTACTCGCAACATTTTTTTGTAAAATGTCTTTTCTATTAGAAGCAGCGATAGCATCTAAATCAATTGCTAGTATTTGAGTGTTTCTTGTTAATAGATCTTTTCTATATGGTTCTGCTGCTTTATCTAAATCAGGAAATTGAGGTATATTTTTAACAATTAATGATCTTCTTAATGTTTCTGCATTTCCATCTAAATCAATAAGAGTTGGAATATTTTTACTTAAAATATTAATTCTTTGCTCACTTGCAGTAGCATCTAAATCTATTTGTTTTATATTGTTTCTAGAAATAGCATTTACTCTAATTGGTAAAGCAATAGCATCAAGATCCACAAACTGAACTTGATTAAATGAAACTAAATTATTTCTGATTGCCTGTGCTTGTGCATCTAAATCAAAAAGTTTAGTTTCGTTTTTACCTAATAAGTTGGTTCTTTCAATTTCTGCTAATTTATCTAAATCAATAACTCCATAAATATTTTTACTAACCAAGTTATTTCTAACTACAGTTGCAGTCTTATCAAGGTCAATTAATGTTGTTTGATTCTTCGATAACAAATCTTGTCTTTGACTTACTGACAATGTATCTAAATCAATAAATTGAGCTCTATTAAATGCTAATAAATTATTTCTTAAACTTACAGAATCTTTATCTAAATCAACAAGGCTAATCTGATTGAATTTTAATAATGCTACTCTGTTTGGAGCAGACAAATCATCAAGATTAAGTGATTTTTCTATGTTTTTCCCAATAAGAGTTTCTCTTATAGTTTGTGCTTGAAGATCTAAATCGAAAAATTTATACTCATTACTTTTAAGTAATAATTTTCTATATTGTTCAGACAAAGAATCTAGATTAATTCTTGCTTCTTCATTTTTGCTTAATAAATTATTTCTTTGATCATTTGAAATATTATCAAGATCAATAATTTTTGTTTCATTTTTACTTAAAGAAACAGTTCTTATTTCTAAACCTAATTTATCAAGATCAATTAATTTTCCGGAGTTTGCAGTAAGTAATTTATATCTTATTGTATTTGCTTGATTGTCTAAATCAAAATATTTTATTTGATTTTTAGAAACAAGATTACTTCTTATTTTTGTGGCCTGAGAATCAAGATTTATTGGAGTTCCTTCGTTTTTATTAACTAGAGTTTTTCTAATTTCAGAAGCTTGAGTATCTAATAAATCATTTTTTTCAGTATAATTATTTTTACTTAGTAATTTTTCTCTTTGAGTAATTGATGCTTTTTCAATATCAATAGTATTGGTTAAATTTTTACCAATAAGATTATTTCTTATTAACTGAGCTTCAAATTCAAGATCAACTATTTTACTTCTATTTTTACTTAAAAGATTAGTTCTAGTAATTAAAACAAGTTCATCAGTTTGTACTGAAGTAGAATTTTCGTGATTAGCTTTTAATAAATTATCTCTATAAAAACGTGCTAGTTTATCAAGATCAGCAACATTGACAATATTTTTTGTTATCAATCCTTGTCTGATTGTATATGCTTTATCATCTAAATTTATCGCTTCAAAATTAACATTCTTAGATAAAGCATTTGTTCGTGCCTTTAAAGATATTAACTCTAGATTGGCTTCTACAATTTCATTTTTAGCTAATAGATTCCTTCTGATTTCTAATGCATTAGTATCTAGAGTAGTATCAATAATTTTTTTGATATTACTATTTTTAACCAATAAATTAGTTCTTGTGTTTCTTGCAATTATTTCTAATTCATCACTTAAATTTTCATTATTTTTTGCTAATAAATTTTTTCTAGGATTAGCAGCAATATCTTCTAATATCCTATTAAAGGTGTCATCATAAGTATTTTTACTCAACAGTTGATTACGATATGTAACACCAACAGAATCTAAATCTATTAACTTATTTAAATTTTTAGTAATTAATCTAGTTCTTTCAGGTAACGCAACATCATCAAGATTTAAATCACCAAAATTCTGATTTTTTGCAAGTAAAGGTAATCTTACTGTTTCAGAAAGATTATCTAAAGCACCATTAGCTTCTGTATAATAATTTTTACTTAAGAGATTTGCCCTTTGATTAATCGAAAGAATATCAATATCAATTAAATTAGAAACATTTTTAGAAATTAAATTATTTCTTAAACGTTCTGATTCAGTATCAAGACCCTTAAAGTTTGATTGATTCTTGGCTAAAAGTTCTTTTCTGTAATTTTCAGATTCTAAATCCTTATTGACTACATCTAAATACTGATTTGATTTTAATAAATTTAATCTTTGTATTTCAGCTTGTTCATCAAGATTTATTAAATTAGTTTGATTTTTTGCTAATAAATTATTTCTATATACTTGTATTTCTTTTTCAAGTTCTAGTTGATTAACTATTTGATTAGAACTTAAAAGATTATTTCTTATTTCCTGAGCAGCTTTATCTAAATCAACAACTTTGTTTTGATTTTTAGTTAATAGATTTGCTCTTTGATTAATTGATAACGTATCAATATTTATAAGATTACTAACATTTTTAGATATAAGTTTATTTCTAGTTGTTTCCGCTTCACTATCTAAATCAACAGTTTTATTTTGGTTTTTTGCTAGTAAATTATTTCTAAATACATTTGTCTGATCTTCTAATTCAGATTCATCAATTATTTGATTAGATTTTAATAAATTATTTCTTTGTATTTCCGCTTGTTTATCTAAGTCAAATAGTTTTATTGAATTTTTTGCAACAAGTGTTAACCTTTGATTAATTGCTAATTTTTCAAGATCTACCGGTTCGTTTTGATTTTTATTTAATAAGTTGTTTCTGAAATCTAGTGCAAAATCATCCAGATCAATAATATTGGTTTGATTCTTTGCTAATAAATTTTTTCTTATTAATTGTACATCTCTCTCAATTTCTAATTGATTTAATATTTGATTGGAACTTAAAAGATTGTTTCTAATTTCTTGAGCAGCTTTATCTAAATCAACTGTCTTAGTTTGATTTCTAACAAGTAAATTTTGTCTAATTGAATTATAATCAAGCCCTAATTCATTAATTATCTGATTTGATTTTAATAAATTATTTCTTGTGTCTACAGCCAGTTCATCTAAATCAATAATCTTAGTTTGGTTCTTTGCTAAAATACTAAGCCTGTAATTATCTGTATTTCTTTCTAAATCTGCTTCAGTCGCTACTTGATTAGATTTTAACAAATTATTTCTTTGCGTTTCCGCTTGTTTATCTAAGTCAAATAACTGTATTGAATTTTTTGCTACTAGGGTTAATCTTTGGTTAATTGCTAGTTGCTCAAGATTTACTGGTTCATTTTGATTTTTATTTAATAAATCATTTCTAAAGTTTACAGCAAATTGATCAAGATCAACTATTGTAGTTTGATTTCTAGCTAATAAATTTTTTCTTATACCATCAACATCATCTAAATTTGTTACTAATCCGACAATTTGATTATATTTTAAAATATTAGCTCTTTGAGTTTCTGCTAATTTATCTAAATCAAATTCTTTTATTTGATTTTTTGTTAATAAATTAAATCTTTGATTAATTGAAAGAATGTCAATGTTTATAAGATTACTAACATTTTTAGAAATCAATCTATTTCTACTAGTTTCAGCCTCACTATCTAGATCAACAGATTTGGTTTGGTTTTTAGCCAAAATACCTAATCTTATTAAATCATAATTAACTTTATTCTCACTAACAATTTCATTCTTACTTAATAAATTATTTCTATTAGCTTCTGCTAATTTATCAAGGTCAAATAAATTATAAACATTTTTAACTACAAGAGTTGATCTAACTTTTCCAGCAACTTCATCAAGAGAAAATTCTTCAATTTGATTTTTATTTAAAGAAGCCAATCTTATTTCACTAGATAATGCATCTAAATCAAAAAGTTGATTTTGATTCCTTGCTAATAAATTTTTTCTAACATCATCAAAATTCTTATCTTGTGGATCTATAATTTGATTTTTAGCAACTAATGTTGTCCTGATTCTATTAGCAACAACCTCAAGATTTTCTTTATTTAAATTTTCATTTTTAGCTAATAAATTAAGTCTTTGATTTATTGAAGTTTCGTCTAATATATTATTTGGACCACCTTCAAAAGTGTTTTTTGATAATAATGTATCTCTTATATCTTTTGCTAGAGCATCAACATCAAAAATATTTTTTAAATTTTTACTTAAAATTTTAAATCTAGCTTCAGTAGCTGTTTTTTCTAAATTATTTTCAGTAGTGTTCTCGTTTTTAGCAAGAGAATTATTACGAAATAATTCAGATTGCTTATCTAATAGACCATTTGATTCTGTATATATATTTCTTTTTAATAAATTAGATCTTTGATTAATTGATAAAAGATCAATGTTTATTAAGTTAGAAAGATTCTTAGAAAGTAATTGGTTTCTTAATTCTTCAGTATTTTTTTCTAAATCTGCCGGAGGAACACTGTTTCTAGCTAACAAATTAAGTCTATATTGATCTTGCTTTGCTACCTCCTGTTCAACAGTAGAAGAAACTTGATTTGATTTTAATAGATTGTTTCTGTTACTTTCAGATAATTTATCTAAATCAATTGTATTATAAATGTTTTTACTTAAAAGAGATAATCTTAGAGATGAATAATCTGTTGGATTTTTACCATTTAAAGAATTTTTACTTAAACTGGAATTCCTTATATCTTCAGATAGTTTATCTAAATCTATTTCTCTTATTTCATTTTTAGCTAATAAACTATTTCTAACCACCACAAAATCGTTATCCATAACATTCTGAATAACTTGGTTTTTATTTAATAGTGTATTTCTTATTTCTTCTGAAGATTTATCAATATCATAAACTCCAAATTGAGAGTTTTTAGCTAATAAATTATTTCTTTGATCATTTGATAAACTATCTAAAATTTGAGTATTGTTTTCAAATGTATTTTTCGCCAATAATCCACTTCTTATTTTTTCTGCAGCAATTTCTACATCTACTAATGTGTTTAAATTTTTACTTAATAAATTAAACCTAGTAACATTAGCAGTTCTTTCAACACTATCTGGATTTACTATTTCATTTTTAGGTAATAGATTTTGTCTGGCTAATGTAGCAGTTCTGTCTACTTTACCATATAATTGAGATTCATTTTTTGCTAATAAAGATAATCTAGTTTTTTCTGATAATTCCTCAAGATCTTGATTAGAATTTAATAAAATATTTTTTGAAATAAGATTTTCTCTAATTGTTTTTGATATTTCTTCTGTATCAGAAATATTTTGAACGTTTTTAGATAATAAAAGTGTTCTTAAATATTGAGAATTTTCATCTAAATTAGCAACAATTGATTGATTTTTGGCCAATAGATCCTTTCTTACCTTATAGGCATCATATATATTTTTTGGAAAAGGGACATTTTTACTCAGTAACTGTTGTCTTACCGAATCTGTATATCCACCAAAAAACTCTTCAAATTTAGTCCTTTGCCTACGTTCTTCTTCTGACTCAAAAGGAAAATCTTCAATCATTAATTATAGTTTAGTAATAAATATAAACTATAAAAAAAAACTGAATAAATAATGTAAAATTAAGTTCTATTATAATTAGCTTCAACAATTAATTGTTGTAACTGTCTACCGTTCAATTTCAAATCAATTTGAATAGGTTTAATTTGTACAACTTGAACACCTCCACCAGAATTACCGCCACCTACATTATTTGCGCCAGTTCTTCCTGCAACATTTTCAGTTCTATTAACTGTAGGTTGTGCTATTGCACTTTGCTTTAATCTATTAGTTTGATCTGTTATAACTGGTTTTGGTGCATTTGCTACAGTTTTTAATCTTTCACTTTCTTTTGAGTAATTTGACATAGATTGTGTAGAAAGTGCAAAATTTGATGATAATCCTGTTAAAGATCTTCCTAGAACCCCAAATGTAGCAGCCATAGCTAGAATTCCCGGAGCTGCTAAAAGTCCTTTAAATCCAAAATTTATAAGCGTACTAAGCAATCCATTAAGCGTTGGAAGAGCAGTTCCTATAATTGTCCATGGAATGCTTGCAAATGTTACAAAACCTATACTAGCTTTTTGTAATGATCTTCCTAATGTTGCTAAAGCCAAACTTGCTGAAAACAATAATGGAGCAACTAAACCTATTGATGAAAACTTTAATAAAGTAGGAGTCAAGCCACCTAAAATTGGAGCAGATATCGCTAAACCTTTCAAATCTAACCTAGACACTGCAGCTAATGATCTAAAAATTCTAGATACACCAGCAGCAGCAATAATTGCAGGAACTATAAATGGAGTTATTACTGACCACAATGTAATTGCAGTTAACATATTTTTACCACTAGCACTTAAAGTTTCAGCTAATCCCACTATTGGTTTTGAATCAATAATAGCTATACTCAAAAGAATTCTGCTTAATTTTCTTAAACCATAAGCAGTTAATATTGCAGGAGCTATTGCAAATGTAATTGTAGCAAACTTTAATAAAGATTTTAAAATAGGAGTTGATGTTGAACTTAGAGAAGTACTTATACTAGATAAATTTTTAACTTGAATTTGTTGAACCGAACTAAGTATTTTTGAAAGTTTAACTAGTGATTTTGCCGCTATAATAGCTGGTAAAATTGCTAAATTTATAGAACTTAATTTGATTAATCCTTTAAATATTTGACCTGATTCTTTATTTATTACACTTCCAATACTAGATAAACCCTTAGAAAGAGTAACTGGTATTTGATTTATTATTTTAGATAAAACAACTAATAATTTTGCTGCTATAATAGCTGGTAATAACAAAATATTAGAAGATCCCAATTTAATTACACCTTTAAAAACATTTGAAGCATTTGAATTTAATACAGTTCCAATACTAGCTAAATTTTTACTGTTTATTGGTAAAATTTGATTTATTAATTTTGAAATAGTAACTAAACCTTTTGCTGCAATAATAGCGGGTATAATAAATATAGATGCAAAACCAATCTTTCTTACACCAGATGATAACGAACTTCCTGATGACGTTAAGCTCGTTCCTATATTAGTCAAAGTTTTTGAGTTTATAGGTGAAATATTTTTTAATATATTACTTACTGTTGCTATTCCTTTTGCAGCTATAATAGCTGGTAATATAAACAATCCAGCTGTGGATAATTTCAATAAACCTTTTGTTATTGGACCACTAACTGAATTAAGTGTATTTCCTACATTAGATAATAATTTGAAATTTACATCAGATGTAGATTTCAATAATTTTGTAATTAGAACCAATGAGGTTGCTGCAGTTATAGCCGGTATTGCAAATGTTCCTGCTAATCCTAGTTTTAATAAACCTTTAGCTATCGGACCACTTGCTGAATTGATGGCAGTTCCTATAGTCACCAATTTAACCAAATTAATTGGTGAAGCTAAATTTAATAATTTGGTAATTGTAACCAATCCTATGGAACCAGCTATCGCTGGAACAGTTAAAATACTTATTCCAGAGAATTTCATTAATCCCATAAATAATTTACCAGCTGAACTAGAAAGTGCTGAACCTAATTTTATTAATTTTTCACCACTAACTAAACTTACTCTGCTTAAGAATGTAGATATTTTCATTACACCTGCAGACGCTGCAATTGCTGGTAAAACAAATAAAGAAATACCACTGAATTTAATTAATCCTTTAAGAATTGATCCGGCTGTACTGTTTAACACAAAACCTATATTAAACATTTTTTTGAAATCTATACTTGTAGTTTTAGATAACAATTTAGTTACTACAATTAATCCTGTAGATGCAATTATTGCAGGTAATGTAAACACTCCAACTAGTGCTAATTTTGCTAATCCTTTTGCTATGGGACCACTTGTATTATTTAATGTCAAACCAATATTTGACATTTTTTTCATATCTAAATTTGAAGATAAATTTAATAATCTTGTTACTACTACTAAACTTGCTGCAGCAGCAACTGCTGGTATAGCAACAAAACCTACTAATGCTAATTTAGCTAAACCTTTAGCAATAGCACCACTGGTACTATTTAAAGTAAAACCAATATTTGACAATTTTTTATAACTTAAATCAGAAGATGTATTTAAAAATTTGGTAACAACAGAAATACTTTTAGCAGCTGCTATTGCCGGAATAGCAACTAAACTAACTAAAGATAATTTTGCTAAACCTTTAGCTATAGGACCTGCAGTATTATTCAATGTAAAACCAATGTTTGACATTTTTCTATAACTAATATAGGAAGATTTATTTAATAATGTAGTTACTACAGCTAAACTAGCTGTTGCTGCAATTGCTGGTATTGCGTAGAATCCTACCAGTGCTAATTTTGCTAAACCTTTTGCAATTCTTCCACTAGTGCTTGATAATGTATAAGCTATGTTAGACATTTTTTTGAAATCTAGTGGTATAGCACTTTTTAGAATATTAGTTATTTTGACTAAACCTAATGCAGCTGCAATTGCTGGAATAATAACTAGACCCATCGAAGCTAAAGCTCCAAATGACTTTTTCAACATTGGAGTAGTCATTGAAAGAGATAAAGCTATATTAGTAAGTTTATTAACATCAATCGGTGTAGTAGAAGCAAAATATTTTGTAATTTGATTTATACCTCTAGCAACTCCGATTGCAGGTAGAATTGTAAATGCAGAACCAGCTAATTTACCAAGAGAAAAAAAGAATGGTTTTGAAACATTTGAAAGTGTATCAGATAGCGTGATTAATGCTTTTTCTTTAATTGTAGAAACTGTTGCTAAGTATTTTGATATTTGATTTATACCTGCTGCAACTCCTATGGCTGGAGCAACTTGCAAAATTGATGCGCCAAGTTTACCTAATGACCAGAAGAAAGGTTTTGCTATTTTTGACAAAACTGAAGAAGCATTTAAAAGTTTTGCAGAATCTAATGCAGGTACTCCAAAAAGTGCTTTTGTTACTTCTAAAATTCCTTTAGCTGCTAAATAAGCTGGTCCTGCTGTTGCAACTGTAGGAGCTAATTTACCCATAGATACAGTAAAAGGCCAAGCTATTTTTGATAAAACGGATGCAGTAGTTAAAAGAGTTGCTGGATTTAGAAAAGGTATATTTTTCAATGTTTGTGTAACTCCCAATATTCCTAATGCTGCAGCCATTGCTGGGACAACAGCTACAGCTGCTGGTGCTAATAACCCTAATGATGTAGTAAAGGGCCAAGCTATTTTAGATAAAACCGAAGCAGTGATTAAAAGAACTGCAGGATTTAAAAATGGTACTGATTTTAATGTTTTTGTTACAACTAATATTCCAGCAGCTGCCACTACTGCAGGAGCAACAAAAACTGAAACTGTTGCAATTTTTGCCATTGATTTTGCAAATGGAAAGGAAATAATAGATAAGACTTTAGAAGTCATTATTAAGAAAACAGGATTTAATAATGGAACAGATTTTAATATTTTAGTTACTGCTAAAATACCAGCTGCTGCTACTATTGCTGGCACAGTAAATATTGCTAATGAACCTAATTTTGCTAATGATTTAGAGAATGGCCAAGATACTCTTGATAGAATCGATGAGGTCATTATCAATGTTATAGGATCTAACATTGGAACAGACTTTAATATTCTAGTAACCGATAAAATACCTATTGCTGCTAATATTGCAGGTCCGGTAAATATTGCTAATGAACCTAATTTTGCTAATGATTTAGAAAATGGAAAAGATACTTTTGATAGAATCGATGAGGTCATTATCAATGTAACCGGATTTAATGGAGCAACTCTTGATAACAATCTTGTTACCATCATTATTCCTAATGCTGCTACTACTGCAGGACCAGTGAATATTGCTAATGAACCTAATTTTTTTAATGATTTAGCAAAAGGTTCTGATACATTTGTTAAAACCATTGAAGTTATTTTTAAGGTAACAGGATTTAATGGAGCAATTTTTGATAATAATTTTGTTACCATCATTATTCCCGAAGCTGCTTTTACTGCAGAACCAGTCAACATCGATAATAATCCTAATTTTAATAATCCTTTAGAAAATATACCTGATGACATTGATATTGATTGAGCTGCCGTCATTAATTTTAATGGTGAAACAGGAGATACTTTTGATAATGATTTTGTAATTGACAACAAACCATAAGCTGCTATAACTGCAGGACCTGTAAGTACACTAACAAGACCTAATTTAAACAATCCTTTTGCTAATGGTCCAGCTATTATTGATATAACATTAGCAGCTCCTATTAAAACCCCAGCTTTTAAAGGTGTAATCTTATTCAATATTTTTGTAATAGCTAAAATACCAATTGATGCTATCATTGCTAATGGAGCAAAAAATCCTGCCAATCCTAATTTTAATAATCCTTTAGCAAATGGACCAGAAACTACAGCTAATGTAGCTGCTGCCATCATTAATACTGGAGCTTTTAAAGGAGTAATTTTATTTAATATTACAGTTATTCCTAATATACTAGCAGCTGCAACTAATGCTGTTGGTGCAAATACTCCCAATAAACCTAATTTAAATAATGCTTTTCCAAATGGTCCAGAAACTTGATTTAAAACTGTTGCTGTTAAAATTAAAAAAGCAGGGTTTAATTTAGGTACTACACTTAATGCTTTTGTGACACCTAAAATACCTACTGCTGCTAATAATGCAAGTGGCGTAAGTGCTCCAACTGCTTGTAATTTAAAAAATGATTTAACAAAAGGCCAAGCAATACTAGATACAACACTAGCTGCTTGTTTCAAACTTTTTTCATTAAGAGAAGGAACAGCTTTTAACATTTTTGTTACTCCCCAAATACCACCAGCTGCAAGTAAAGCTAAAGGTGTTAAAGCAGCTACCGGTATTAATTTTATAAAAGCTTTAGCATAAGTCCCAGAAGCAGAAGATAAAGCTGATGCATTAGCACTAAGTGTTTTTGTATTTATTAAAGGAATGTTTTTTAACAATCTTGATATTAAATTAATTCCACCAGCAGAAACAACACCTAAAGCTACAAACGGACTTATTGCTCCAAGTTTTATTAAACCAAAAATCATAGCTGCAGAAACTGCTCCTAATGACATTCCAAACGCTTCTATTTTTTTAGTATCAACAATCGAAATACTTCCTAATGCTTTTGATATAGCCCATATTCCACCAGCAGAAACAATTCCAAGAACAACAAATGGACTTATTGCTCCAAGTTTTATCAATCCCCACATCATTTTCTCACTAACCAATCCCATACTTTCTCCAAAATTTTGAAGACTCTTAAGATTTATTACTTTAATTCTTGACAAAGCTTGAGATATGGCCCATATACTACCTGCTGAAACCATTGCCAAAACTGCATATGGTGCAATTGCTCCTAATTTAATTAAACCTTTAATCATAGTTCCAGAAATTGCTCCTAAACTTTGACCAAATTGACTTATTTTTTTAACATCAACAGCAGAAATATTTTTTAATGCTACGGCAACTACCATTAATGATGTTGCTGAAACCATAGCTAAAACTGCTGGTCCTGCTGCCAATCCTAATTTTACAAGACCCCAAGCAATTGATCCCATTGAATCACCAACTTGTGATATTATTTTTGGATTTATTCCTTTTGCAGCAGCTAATCCACGTAATAAATAACCAAAAGCAATCATTCCCGGAACCGCAATTAAACTAGCAGCACCAAAAACCAACAATGCAGGAGATATTAATAATAAAGCACCTCCTATCGTAACCATTCCAGCAGCAGCTCTAAATAAACTTCCTGAATATTTTCCAAGTTGCATGAACGATGTTACTAACATACTAAATCCTTTTGCAGCAAAATAAATTCCTCCACCAACCATTAATAGACTAGCTCCTAATGCTAATAAACCAACAGCACCTGCAGTACCGGCAGCAGCCAAAGCAGCAACTGCACCAACCATAAGATATAACATGGCTACAAATCCACCCATAACAACACCTATAGCTGCTAATGCCATACCAGCATTTCTACTTTCATTAAATGCTCTAACCAAATTTGCAAATCCATTAGCAGCTAATTGAATTCCTTTACCTATCATCAATAAAGCAAGTCCAAGAGCAACTATCGCTGCTGCAACTGCAAGAATTTGTGCTGGATTTGGAAGACTTCTTGTAAAGCCACCCATTCCAGTTTGTTTTCCCGGCACAGAAGTAGGGGTCGCCATTTTTGAAGATGGGACGAGTGATTCTGCGGCTTTTTTACCAGCTCCACCCTTAAAAGCTGAACTTAATTTTGATCCTAAGCCAGAAAGCATTTTAACCGGAGCTGTAAACGCTCTAAATAAACCTCCAAAAAATCTTGCCATTGCAGCTGGACCAAAAGTCAACATTAAAACAGTGGTTAAAAGAAGCATTGGTTTTGCCCAAACTGCTGCTTTTGCACCAAATATATTTCCTATAAATTTTTGAAAACCATCTAAACCTCTTTGGAGAATACCAAATATTTTTTTCATTTGATCTAAAATTGGTCTAAAAGCAAGCATTTCATTATGTAGACCCTGAATAAAGGCAGTCATTGTTTCTTGGAAACTCTGAGTTGCTTTAGCTCTTTTTTCTGCATTTAAAGCTTCAGTCTTTCCAGCATTCATTTGTGCTTGTATAGAGTTTCTACCTATACCTTTTAAATCTTGTATTCCATTAAGACCCTCAAATTTCCATTTACCGCCCTTATTAACCATTTTGGACATGAGGAAATCTTTTTCTTCGTCACTTAAACTATTGAAAACTCCCGGCGGTAATGCAGCTTTTTTCGCTTGATCTTGTAATTTTGATGTTAATTGATTTGTTAATTGTTCAACATCTTGACCAGTTGCCTCTGCGATACCTTTTAATCTTCTACGATCCATTCCGGTAAATTTAATTAAGCCATCTGAGCCAATTTTACCAATATCAGATGTCATTCTACCAGTAATGTCTATTAATGCATCACCACCTTCTTCAGCTGCCCTCATTAAATCAGTAAAAGAAACTTGAGAAGCAGCACCTCCTAATAAACTAAGATCAGCAGAAGCCTCAAGTGCTGTATTTAAATCTAAGAATTTATCACTCATGTCAAGTGTTTTACCCAAATCCATACCCATCTTTTCAGCTTTAGCTGCCATTTTTGCAAGAGATTCTTCACCGCCTTTAAATCCCATTCTTGCGTATTTTGGAAATACGTCAGCAAATACTTTTCCTACTTTCGTTACATTTACTCCGAATCTATTAGCTGATTGTTGTATACTAGTAAATGCATGCTTTGCTCTTTCAGCATTAGCACCAAAAAACATCATTTTACCAGCAATATCTCCAACGGTTTCTACAGCAATACCAGTTGCTTGTGGAATTGCAGCTAAGGCCTTTGCAGTTTCAGCTACATTTTGAATGTTATTTGTTCTTGCTTCTTCTGCTAAATTTTTAACCAAACCAAATGATTGGTCCATGGTTAATCCAAATTGAGTACCTTTCTTAACCATGCCCTGCATTGCTGCATCTGCTTTAGCAAAACCTTGAACTGGTACTCCAAACTCTCTCTTAATATTCGATAATTTATTATCGAATTCCATAATATGATCAATTATACTTCTTAAGTTCATATAATTAAGAAGATTACTGCCAATTTGTTTAAATAAACTTCCCCAATTAAATATAACTTTTGTAGTTTTTTGAGCTGCAGGCTCAAATGATTCTAATTGTTGTCTAAAATTTATTGCAGATTTTTCTCCTTGTCCTCCGGGTTTTAACCAATCTTTCATTCCTCCAAAACCCTTTTTATCTTTCATAAAATTTTGGAGATTTTTCATTCCTTCATCCCCAAACTTCCTATAAAATGTTGCAATATCTCCAGTCTTAAATGCTTTTTGCATTTCATTACCCATTTCAGGGAATGAAGATTTAAATTCACTAATTAAAGAATTTAGATTAATTTGTGCTTGTATATCTTTTGGATCTGGAAGTGCACTACGAAAAGAATCATTAAACTCTGCTGATATATTAGCGGCAATTTCAGGAGCTGATGTTTCAAGATCAGAAAACATAGTAGAAATATCCCTAGTCGTTTGTTCAACTTCAACTTGTATCTTTTGGAACATACTGCCCAAACGAAGACCAAAGTTTTCCCCAACATTATCAAGACCTTCTTGCATTTCCCCAAAAGCTTCTGTAGTTTCTTCAGTTGCTTTAATGGTTTTCCTATTCTCTGCTTGTAATTTTTTCAATAGAGCAATTTGCTCTTTGGTTAAATTACCAGCACGAATGAGGTTTTCTATTTCTTGATTTGTGTCTCTTGAGGCCATTAAAAATAAATATAGTCTCAAATAAATATTTATGAATAAAAAAACCCCCTAGTTTTTTTACTAGGGGGTTAAAAAAAATATTATATTTTTTAAATACTTTTTCCTCTCATAAAATTTATTAATTCTTTTCTTGGTCTTCGACATTCAAAATCTAAACGTTCAATGGCTCTTTTGGTGTGAGGATATTTTTCAAGATTTCTAACGGAATCTTCTGTTAAAGCACCAGTTTCAACAAAAAATTTTGCTTTTTCTGTATTTGTTAAACCTTGAATATGGTTATCACGAACTCGGAACCACCATGTTAATCCGGGATATTTTGACTCAAAAGATCGTGAATCTTCTAAAACTTGAATTTCGCCTGATCTAATACCTTCTTTAATTTGAGCATTTAATTTAAAATCAAGTGGTCCGTTTATTGAATGTGCTCCTCCCATTTGTATCATACCAATAATAAATTCAACGAAACAAAATAAAAAAATTATAACACCCCAATCAGAATCTCCAAAATTACAACTCATCATTAAATATAAATAAAGACACATTCTTAAAAAGCCCATAAATCTGCTTTCTTCCCTTGGCCATCCAATAAAGTTAGACCAAGCCCAAATAAATACATTTGCTATGAAATTTCCCATAATATTAAGATTTTTCTAATTTAAACGAAAAAAAAGGAAAATTGTTACACTTTTTTAATTGATTTATTATCAATTACTTATATATTATACTGTAATGCTGGGGTTGCTGATTTTTGATAAACTTTTTAGTTCATCATAAAAATTATTGATTTTTGAATCAATCATTTTAAAATATTTAAACAAATCATCTATCTCTGATAAAATATCATCCAAATCACCATTCTGATCAATTTTAGATTTTATTTTATAAATTTCATCAGATTTAATATAAGAACTTCCTCCCATTCCCTGTTTTAATTCAATTGTGGAAAGATACTTTTTTATTCTATACAATTCAGGAATAAAATTAATTAATTTTTTATTATCTGACTTTTTTATTCTATTTTCTAATTCATCAAAGTTTTCAAATTTAAATTTAGAATCAAAATTATTTTTTGTTTGCTTGATTAAATCTTGAAGACTTTTAAATTTATTTAATATCTCATTTTTAGACAAAGAAGGTTTAATTCTATTAAGTGCTTTTGAACCTGCAAATTTTCCATAAAATTTTCCAGTATACCACTCACCATCAAAATTTAAAGGTTGATTAAATCTGTTGGCATATAATTTACCTGAAATTTTTTTTGCTTCGTAACTAGCACCATCATGAAAAAGCCATCCTATTCCATACAAATCTCTATTAATATCATAGCATACAAAATCTTTTACTCCTATCTTTCTAAAAGATCTCATTCCCTCGCCTCTAATTGTATTTTCAATATAAACATCTGAATAATCAATAATATTTTTATCTCCATTTATTGAAATCCCTCCACCTGACAAGTAAGATATTCTGCCTTTTTTTACTGGTTTTTTATTATTTTTTTCTTTAGTACTTTTTTCAACATAATTGGGATCACAAAAACTAGGGTCTAACAATTTGTTTTTTTGATTTTGTATCTTTAATTGTAGCTCTATATCTGCCTTTCTAGCAAATTCCTCTTTGTCTTTATTAGATAAATTAATTAAAGATGTTTTACCCTTTTTTTTATATGAACCTGTAAGACCATCATTTTTATTAGATGAACTAAAAAATTTGGCAATTTTTCCAAATATTTCATCTATTCTATTTTGATGATTTTTGTGAGTATTAATAGGATTTTTCATTACTATAATAAATATAAACAAAAAAAAAAGACCGAATTAAATCCAGTCTTTTTTTTGCAGTCTCAGAAGTCTTTTATATTATTCTTTCTCAGTTTTCATGTTGTCGGAAATATTTTTTCTTGTTTCCTTAACAAACTTACCAATTTCTTGTAAGATTTTTCTAGCTCTACGTCCGGCAACTTTTTTTCCTTTGTCTTCAAACGAAGTCATCTCGGTAACAAATTGCTCTACAAGCTGCTGTAATTGTTCTCTTGAATTCATGTTTTTAAATTTTATGTTTATACAAATTAAATACTTTTTATTAATAATTCCAAATTTTTTTCAGCTTTTTCAACTAAATTAGTTCTTATTTCAAACTCAATATCATCATTTTTCTGAAGAAATTTTTGACTTAACTCTAAAAACTCGTTATCACTTATGTCAAAAGAAGAAAATTCTATATAACTTCCAACGATAATACTAATCTTTGGCTTATCTCCTTGTAATTTAAAAATTTGTATAACACAAAGAATTGGCTCTTCTAAAAACGATGGCAATTGAACGCTATAAGAGCTAATTAATGGGGTTTCTGACACTTCATGTGCCACATCAGGAGTCATGTTTTTAATTGATAAATCCCATACTTTGATCAAAGTATCTTTATTAAATTCAGTTCTATTCATTTTAAATATTTTTTATAAAAATAACATTTTTATTCTAAAAACAAATAATTAACCACGCTTTGCTTTATCAGCAGCAGATTGTTCTGCTTGATTACGTTTTTCAATTTCTTCTGATATTCTTTGTAAAGACCAACGTCTTTCAACTGTAGACATATTATAAATATCTGACCTATTAACTCCTTTACCATAATACCAAATAAGGAATATTTCTTCCCATAAATTTGATTTATATGATGGATCTAAAGAGAATATTGAATTATCTATATACACAAAACTAGTATACTCATGACTACAGTTTTGACATACAATTTTTATATTACTATCAATACCGGGCTCTACCAATTCCATATACTCTCTCAAATCAGTTGAATCTTTAATAGGGAATTTTTTAATAACTTTTTTTATATAATCTTTATCAGTAATTCCATTTATTGAATGAATTTGTTTTTGAAATTTTAAAGTAACATTAGAATTGTAAGTTTTATTAGATTTTTTTTCTTCCTCTATTGCTAAGTTTATTTCTTTTTCATGTTTAAGTCTCATTGGTTCAAATTTCACATAAACTTTTTCTCCATTTAATTTCATTTTTGGCATTGTGAAATTAAAAAATCCATTTTCATCTGGTTTTTCTTCCACTTCTTTAACAGGTAAACTAGAAAGTTCAAATTTAGTTTCTCCTGTAGTACTACAATTAGGACAATGTGTTGCTATAGGAAAATTATCTCCATATGATGTAGATCTTAAATAGACCAACATTGATTGTTTATCTCCAACCAACAATTCATCAAGAGGAAAATCTTTGTTAATAATAACTGATTCCATAACAAGTTCTAACCCATAACCATTTTCCATTAAGGAAGGTTGAGTTAGAATGTTCTCTTCTCTTGCTGTAATATATTTTACATAAAGAGTTGCTGTTCCTGAAGAATAAAAATGTCCCATACTCGGCAGTGTTAATGCGTCAAATGGGACATCTATATTTTTAAAATAATCTATATTCACATACTATAAAATTATATTTTTGCATTAGGCCAGAATAATTTTGGAGTAATAGGAATATCACCATCAAAATTATGACTGCAATTAGTACAAGTATAATTTGTTTCTAATAATAAGCCCGGCTCAACTTCTGCTACATATTCACGTAAATACAAACTATCAAGAGCTGGCATATTAGAAATAGCTTTTTTAATTTGTAATTTGTCTCTATTACCATTTACTTCCATAATTTGTAATAAAAATCTTTCAGTTAAAAGATTAGAATAAACTACACCTTTTTTACCTTTTTTGTTTTTTCCAGTTAATTGAGCAAGATAATTTTCATCTTTTCCATTTAATAACCTGAATTTAACTTTCCATTTTGTTTTAGGAAGCTCCATTAAAAATTCTCCATTAGAATCAGGTGTTGTTTCAAGAAGCTTAGGTTCAATATTAGAAATTTTGACAATTGTTGTGAAATCTTCACTACAAGAAGGGCAACCAATCTTTACTTCATAATCATCACCATAACCTTCTTTTCTCAAATACATCAAAACTGCATTTCTATCTCCAACAAGCATATCATCAGCATTTAGAGAACTATCAATAATTGCATTATCCAAAAGAACGTCTAATACCTTACCATTTCTGATCAAATCCGCTGACGTAAGAATATTTTCATCTTCTGCTGTAAGATGTTTAATTTTTACAGAACCTTGTTTGTTTTTGTAAAAAACACCTTTTGATGGTAATTGAATTGTGTCTGTAATTACTGGAAATTCATCATCTACAATCTGATTTAACATATAATCAGGAAGTTCTGCATTATTCATTACAGCTGCAGCAGCTTGTACTTTTTCTTGGTCTACCGGTTTTTTGGCACCTAGATTTACGACATTATCTTGTTCGCTCATAATTTTTTTTATTATTTTTTAAGTATAACTATATTTCAAAAAAAATATAGCATTAAATTAAAAAAAAAAGCGATTAATGTGAACTATTAATTTATTTTTTTTAAAAGTTCTGACTTAATAAAATCAGGATTATCATAAATATCATGTTCCCAAAATCTTATAATATCATAACCTAAACCTTTGGCTAAGATATCTTTATCCCTATCATTTCTTTGAGATTTTTTTTGAACTTCGTTTAATTCCGAATACTCTTTTCCGTATCCGTGCCAATAGTCACCATCAACTTCGATCAAAAGATTAATTTTTGGAATATAATAATCGAAAATCTTGTCCTTAACTATTTTTTGTGAAAAGTGATATATGTTTAATTCATCTAAAATTAAACCCAACTGAACTTCAGGTCCGGTTGGGTTTAAATGCATTTTTTTTGCCTGACGCTCTATATAGTTTTTTTTCTGAGTAGGTGTTTTAGGTATTTTAAGCTTCTTTTTCTCTTGCTTCAATAACCAGTTGATCTTGGATTTTGACATATTCTAATAAATAGAAATGTTTTCTTATTTCTATCAATAAATCATTAACAAAATTCATATCAACATTATCTGGAAGATTAGATTCAATATAAAGTTTATCAATTTCTTTTATTTCATCTTCTGCATGTTGAATCAGATCCTCTAAATTTACTTTGCCTTGCCTGATTGAAATTAAAAACTCGGCATTTGGTCTACGAACATTAATTCCTTGCCCCAAAGCAATCTCTTTTGCCATATCCAATAACCTACGAGTATGCATCATATTTTTACCATCAATAGATTGTTGGTGATTTTCAATCTCAACATAACGCTGAGTATTTCTGTTCTTTAACCACTCTTCGTATTCTTTGTATTTACGACAATGCATAGAATATCCGTCTTCGTTGTAATAGAATATGCAAGTATGCTGCATATCTTTTGGAATATTACTTAATCGAATTTTATTTGAATTTTCAACAACAATTCCTCTGAAACCAATACTAGATTCTAAATTACTATCAAAAAAAAGAGCATACATATCCCTAGCATGAGGAATTTTTGAAATACCACAAAATTTTTGATCAATTCCATTTTGTTTTAGAAAATCAATTAATGGAATAGTTTTTTGCCCTTCTACAACATAACAAAAATCAAGTGGTCCTTTGCGAGTTACTTGTGATTGCTCCCAATTCATTTTTTTATTTAAACCCTGAGCTTTTGATATTTGTTGACGAGCATAACCTCCAAAGCTATTACGACAATTTTTAGTAATAAATTTTTCTTTATTTTCTAAAATCATGTCCATAACAGGATGTTTATAAACAATACAATCTTCAGAAATATTCAATAATTCTAAAACGGTTGGATTGTTTGATGCTAGAAGTTCTAAAAATCTTCTTATTTCATAATAAACAATATCATTTTTTGAATCATTAACTTGATCACGATAACCAAATCCAAGAATATCATCTAAAGATTGTAAATAAATTCCTGAATAATCAGTATCGGAGCTTGGTAAGTTTGTCCCATAAGCATGGGAACCTCTGATTACTTTATAAATTAAAATCCCCTGTTTTTCAACTTCTTGTACTGTCATTTTAAAATTTATTTATTTAATTTAAACGAATTTTTTTTGTTAAAGTTACAAAAAAACCCACTCTTTTTTAAGGAGTGGGTCTAACAACTAAAAACTAACTAAAACTATGAACAATAAAAATCTTTATTTTTTTGTATGTCTTTCACTAGCATGATATGGAAGGTGTTTTACACGATCTCTAGGCTGCAAATTAATTGCACTAAAAGCTAAATTTTCTTCTTCTAAATTCTCATCTTTTGAACCAATTATTGCTTTTTGTAAATGATCTGGCAATTTGGATTGTTTTCCTTTTAATTTAGGATCATTATCATATTTATTAGTAAATTCATTTTCTTCTTCTAAACTTTCGTCTGCTGAACCTTTTTTATTGATAATTGCTTTCTGTAAATGATCTGGTAATTTAGACTGCTTTCCTTTTAATTTAGGATCATTATCATATTTATCAGTGAATTCGATTTCCTCTTCTAATTCTTCATCTAGAGTTTTAGAAACTGGGCTATGATAAGGAAGATTTTCTTTGTTACGACCCGGAGTTCTAGTTTTGTCTGGGAAAGCTAACATTTTTTCATCCATTTCTTGTTGTAAATTTTCACAACATTCATCGCACCATCCTTTTGCCTCATCTTCTGAATCAAAATATTCATTATCATGTACATCATCATTTTTCAAAATAATAGCAAGCCATTTATTTGAAGCGTTGATTCCATCTCTTGGAGATATGATTTTGCTATCAAAATTACCAACAGACATAGGCTCAACACGATCAAATTCCATTTCCTCTTCCATATCTTCTGCTAATTCTTTTGCTTGAGCAGTAGCTATAGCATACGTTTTTGGAGTTTTGCCATATTTTGGTTTAAGAGCTTTGACTAATTCTTCTTTCTTTTTTTCTTCAGCAGGAGTCAAAGGCCTTTCTTGAATATACCCATCTCCGGGCATTTCCATGATGTTTTTTACTGCTTCACGAACAATTTGTCTTAAATTATTTTTAATATTCTCTGCCATTTTTTTATTACTATAATAATAAATAGAGAAAAAAATTAATCAATGACGTTTAGGTTTTTGATCCCTTCTTTTTTAAAAGTTTTTTGAGAAATGTGCTTTGGATTTAATCCTTTTGATTCTACATACTCTTGCAAAGTCATAAAAATATCGGAATAGTATTCTTCAATAGTTTTTTCATAAGCCAAAATTTGCTCATCGGTTAAACTTTCCTTTATTACTTCAATTCCTGATATGTATTTAACTTCATTTTTTTCAAAATCTTTATAATTATTATAACTTTCTTTTAAAAAAGAAGGGTTTAGAATTTGACGTTCAGTTTTGGAACCGTCTTCTTTTATGTACTGAAATTTAGCTTTCTTCATTTTTTTATAGTTTATAGAGCTGAAATTAAAAAAATTTTTTAATATTTAATAATAACAAAACAAAAACTTTTATAAAACTTTTAAAAAAATGCTTAAAGACAACAATTTGATGTGTGGATATGAATCATTTAAAGATCTTTTTAAGAGTGCTTTTGGAACAGAACATTTACACGCTAATATGATTATGGCCTCTTTAGGTGCAGTGATTACATTTATTACTTCATACATTTATGATGACCCTCAAGCAATTTTTGTTTTGATGGGTATGATTGCTTTTGATTCTATTACCGGGATAATGAAAGCATTTAAAAACGGAACATTTTCATCAGCTAAACTTCCAAGAATATTAGTAATAATGTTGGTTTATACAGGGTTATTATCTCTAGGTTGGAACTTAGCTAAAGTTGATGAATTATTTAGTTGGGTTCCCGGAACATTATATTTTGGATTTATAACCACATTGGTAATCTCAATAATTGAAAATTTATATCAATTAAATATAATTTCTGATAACATGTATAAATTCATGAAGAAAAAAATGGCATTGGTTCAGGAATTCTTTTTCGGCAAAAACCTAAAAAATAATCCTTAAACAATAACTTTTCTAAAAGGTGCTGATAAATTAAAATTTAAGAAACCTTTTTTATTTTTGAAGAATTTTGTAACATAAAAACAGTTTGCCTCCAGCATAACTCTTAGTTTTTCATACATATCGTTATTCATAGTTACTTTTTTTAATGCAGATCCATCTGATATTGTTATTATATAATAATTTGATCCGTCCCAAGTAGCAATTTTTTTCTCCATATGAGTAATCATAAAATAATAAAATTTATTAATATCCTCAAAATTAAGAGCAGAATCAATATTCAATCCAGTTGCTTTCATAAATTGTTCTTTAACACTAGCAATCTTATTAAGCAAATTCAGATCCAACGAACAAACCTCCAAAAATTCGGCATACCTTTGTTCATCTGTAGTTTTCTGTAAATTTTTATCTATTTTTCTTTCTGCAACAGTTAAAACAGTATCAACCTCACCACTGAATAAATCAATTTGATTCGTCTGTTTATATTTTATTTGCTTTATCTCTTTTAATTCTTCACGGGATTTTGACCAATCATCAAACAATCCTGCTTTCAAACAAGATTCAAAATTAGTTTTATTGAATTTGGACCATTTAGTAGAAAAGAATTCCTCTTTATCCATTAGTTCAACTTTGTTATTTTTTAATTCCTTAAATGCTATTTCTCCCATTCCATTTATAGATGAATAACCCATGGCAATTATCTTATCATCAATAATTGTCCAATCCCAATTAGATTTTCTATTGGGTGGAACAATCTTAATTCCCTTTGACATTGTGGAAATAATTGCGGAATTTAACCACGCTTTGTTTTTTTCTAAATCATTTCCAGATTTAGGGTGATTTAGAAGAGCACAATAAAATTCAGTAGGATAATAGTGTTTCAAATACAAAGTTTGAGCTGCAACATATGAATAGCTCAAACTGTGACTATTACTTACACATATTTCATTTGCATAAAAATTATGGAATAGACTTTCAATTTCAAGGTCGATAGTTTCTTCAAAAGAAGAAAATTCAGCTTTAACGATGTTTTCAAATTCAGAAACTTTGACTTTAAAACCTTTTTCAATAATTTCTGCAAGTTTTAACATGCCGTTTTCAGTAAGTAATTTATGATCAAGCGTACATTTTAAGCTTGCCCCAGACTCAGTTTCTAATTTCCAAATTTCTTTTTTTCCATTATAATATACTTCTAAAACTTGATTATATTCATCAGTCTTGTTTATAGGGTTATAACTTTTAATTTGATCTCCTTTCTTTATTTCTGTTATTGGAATTTGACCTTTAATTTTATCAATAACAATAGTATCAAATGATAAGCATTTGTTAAATGAATATCCTAAATATTTAATTAACCAAGATTCAATTTTTTCAACATCTTCAACAGATAAACCTTTTGCAATAGCACCATCAATAAACTTTCTCCATAATTCCTTATAAGATTTATAATTTTTATTATTTTCCTCATCTTCAGTCAACTCTTTTCCCTCTAATTTTTTGGATATTATTTTTCCGGCACCATCCATTGCTTTACGTAAATTATCACCTTCTCCTAAACTCATTCCTCCAATTTGGTTTGCAATAAACATTAATTGTTCTTGATAAATTAACACACCATTTGTTTCTTCTAATAGTGGAATTAAAATATCATGAGCATAAGTTCTTTTCTTTGGTTCGAATTTATTTTTAATAAATTCTTCATGAGCTTTAATTCCCATTGGACCGGGACGATACAATGCATTGGCTGCTACTAATTCATCAAAATTTTCACATTTCATTGCCTTTAACATAGCATTCATTCCCTCAGACTCAAACTGAAATATACCTTGATTGAATCCTAATCTTAATTCTTCATAAAGATTTTTATCTTCTAAATTAACATAATCAACTTCTAATTGAACTCTGTCAGCAAATTCATCACCATGTCTTTCACGAATATATTTTAAACAATCTTTTATTACGTTTAATGTTTCTAATTTTAAACGATCAAGTTTCAATATTCCAATTGATGATAAATCTTTTGCGTTTCCTGATTCTTGGAAGCCAGATACTATTTGACCTTTACAAATATTTACTGGCATACTTTCCCAAATAGGACCCGGAGTTATTACAATGCCAGCAGCATGTTTTCCAAGATTTCTTAATTGGCCTTGTAATTTTAAAGTATTATCAATTATCTCCTTATTCTCACCATGTAAAATCCAAGTTCTAACTCTTTCAGAACAAAGTGCATTATTTGGCCATTGAATAAACCATTCTTCTAAAGAACAATCCCACTTTGTTGGCATTTCTTTAGTAACAGCAAATACATCACTTTCAAAACCTGTATCTTGACCTAATGCTCTAGCAACATCTTTTAAACAACCTTTTTCATTGAAGGTTCCGAATGTGACTACAGGAACAACTCTTTCCCTACCATATTTTTCATATAAGAAATTTAATGTTGTTTCGTCTGTACCTGCTTCGAAATCAATGTCAATATCTGGATTGCTATTGTGAACTAATACACTATTAATCAATTGATTACAAGTGATTCCAGCAAAAAATAAGTGATCTTTTTCTAATACTAAATCATAAAAAGTATTATAATCTTTTTTATTAACCTGTTTTATACTTTTTATTTTAGAAATTTTCATTTTTTATTTTTTTACAAATTTAATAAAATTTGTTTAATATAATTTAACTGCTCTTCTTTGTTTTGTTTCCAATCTTTTTCCCAAATAGTCAAAATCTGAATGTTGTAATTATTTTTTATTTCACAAATTCTTTTTTTATCGTGTTCCCATATTTGTCCAGCGGTCATATTTTTATAAGAGTGATTATAATCTCTATTATAAATTTCAGGATTACAATGCCAGTAATCACCATAAAATTCTATTGCAGTATTATATTTTGGAATAAAAATATCTACTGTGTAAAAGTATTTATTGTCTATAAAAAAATTTTTACACCCCATTTTAATATTATTATTAGAAAAATATTCTTCTTCTAATAATTCAAGTGTTTCAACTACTTCATCACAAAAAGAAAATTCAATTTTAGAACAAGCTATATTTCTGTTATATCTATGCACTTTACTCTGCCATTCAATATCATTAAATAAGTTTGTAACACCATATTTATCATACATCGCCTTTTCGATTTTTTTATAATGTTCACCCCTTGTTAAAAACCACTTAACTCCATATTTTTTTTCTATTGTATTTGAAATTTTATTTTTAATACCGGCGTTTTGAATTGGAGATGTAATATTTTCACCAAAATTTTCAGATAATTTCGTAGTATACTTTAATCTATATTCTTTAGTTTTATAGTATATTTCTTTAAAAATATTCTCTTTTAAATAATAACCTTTACTCCAAATTTTTTTTCCTTTTCTTCCCGGATGTAATTGAATAATCTCTTCTTTGTTAGTTAAGGGACAATTCTTAACCCAAAAGGAATTTGACAAATTACCAATAGAATCATCATTAAACTTAATAATATTTTTACCAAATTTATTAAAAAATATATTTTTTATATTTTTTCTTGATTTATTATGTATGATATTTTCTCCAATAAAGTTATTTAATGATATTTCAAGGTCAGTTTTATATTTCCAAAGTTTCTTTTCTTCTTCACTTGCTTTTTTTAATCCCCATAATTGGGATAGTTCATTTTCTAAATCATTTAAATTATTAAATTCTTTTTCTATTATACTGTTATTATTCATTTGAAATCTTTTTCTATATAAATAGAAATAGATTTCTAAAAAGTAAACAAAAGATCACTAGAAATTATTTCTTCAGCCTTTATTTGTATAAATTTTCCATCTCTTAACACTGGTATAATATGATTATTCGTTATTCTTACTTTTGCACCTTCTTCGGTTTCTATTTCAAAAATAATATCTTTATCCTCTATATCTCTTTGAACTAATTCTAAAACACGTGAAACACCATTTTTTGTTTGAACTATATCGTTTTCATTTATTTCAGTAATTATTTTATAACTTCCATCAGCCATTAGCACAAAATTATCTTCAGTCAAACATTTCCTTTCAGGATTTAAAAATCTTTCAAAATATAAGTCAAAACGAACTGGATCTATCTTAGTAATATCAAGGCACCAAGATAGTAAACAGCCTGCAGCCGATCCTCTTCCAACACCTGAGGATACCCCATTTTCTTTACAAAATCTAATTAACTCCCAGACCACCATAAAATAATCTAGTACCTTTTTATCTTCAATAACTTTTAGCTCATATTCCAGACGATCATAATATACTTTCTCTCTTTCAGCATCTATTTTAACAACACTAGTTTTTTCGTAATCTTTTAATTTTTGTTTTAATTTAGCTTTTGAGAGTTTTTTAATTATTTCTGCTGTATTATCGGTTTTGAAATAATTAATAACATCCGGAGTTGCTTCATATTTTGGATATTTATCATCCGTCATATTAAACTCAAAATTGCATTTTTCAGCAACCTTTAGAGTATTATCTAAACATAAATCAACATAATGCTCAGGATAATTAAATCCTAAACGTTTATTCATATCATGAAAACTGTCAAAATTCGTATAATATAATTCTCTTGCTTGCAATGAAAATGCTCTTCCTACTGGTTGGCTTTGATTGACCGCAATAAGAATGTCTTGTAATCTATTATCTTCCGGTAAAGCATAATGAACATCCCCAGTTAATATGGGTTGTAAATCGTGCTTTTTAATCATTTTTAAAATAAACTTATTATAATTCTTTTGCTCTTCAATTTCATTAAATTGAAGTTCTGCATAAAAATCATCACCAAATTCCCTTTTAAATAAAAGTATTCTTTCCTCTGCTTCTTTTTCTTTACCCTCGGCTATTAATCTGGCAAATTTGGAAGCCATACAAGAAGAGGTTACAATTAATCCTTTTTTATTTTCAATTAGCCATTCTGTGGTTATTCTTCCCTTATAATAATATCCTTCAGTAAAAGACCTATAAATTAATTTATTTAAATTAACATAACCTTCCTGATTTTTAATTATAATCGATTGATGGGTGTTTTTAGCAGAATTATCAATACTTTCAGCTTCTTCTTTTGGTATGTTTTTATCTAAATTATCATTTAAATAAGCCTCCATACCCAAAATAGGCTTAATTCCGGCAGATTTACATTTTTGGTAATGTGTTAGCCAACCTGAAGCATTTCCGTGATCTAAAATGGTTATTGCTGGGTGATTATATTCTTTTGCTAATTTTACATAACTAGCTGATTTTGAGGCTCCGTCTAAAGCTGAAAAGTCAGTATGTAAATGTAAATGAACCATTGGGCGGTGTTTACATCTTGAATTATTACAACTGCAATTTGACATAAATGTTTTAATTATAAATAGACTTTCAAAGATAACATAAAATTATAATTTTTTCTAATTTTTTTAAAAATATGGTTATTTATAATAAAAAAATGCCAGTTCCACCAAATAAAATAAAATACACAACTACCAAAGTTGATAATACAATAAAAGCAAAAAATTTTGCACTTGGTATTAATGCTGGTATTGATTATGGGCCAACTTCTACAACTGGATTTTGGAATGGAATTACACCAACAGTAAGTGGTTATACAATTTACATCAATAAAGCAATTCAAGGACCTTCTATTTTTTATCCAGCTAATGATTCTTCATTAATTAATTTTACAAATTACATAAGTGGTAATACTTTTACAACATTAACACAAGCAACAGCTTGGTATGCTGGTCAAACAGAAATAGTTTGTGTAAATTCTGATTATCCAGATGTCGTGACCAATGGATTGAGTTTAATGGTTGATTCAGGTTTTTTACCATCTTACTGTGGAAGTGGTATAACATGGACAGATTTAAGTTATAGTGGATTTAATGCCACTTTAATTAATTCTCCTTCATATGTTTTATCTGGCAAAAGTTCATATTTAAATTTCGCTTCATCAAGTAGTAATTATGCAACATTTAGTGATTTAGGTAATCTTAGTAATTTTAGTTGTGAAGTTTGGACTAAACAAAATAGTTTGCCAGCAACAAACTCTTTTCCAGCTTTTATAACAAATCCCGGACCTTTAGGAAGCTATATAAATTATGCAATAGGATATACGTTTGCTCCATGGGATGGTAAAATATATGGAGGCTTTTTTAATGGTACTTGGCAATTACCATCATTAGGATTTACACCAACAACAGATCAATGGTATCATTACGCTGTTACTTATGATGGATCAAAAATAGTTTTTTATGTTGATGGTAAATATTATTCTTCAGGATCAACTTCTACAGCCGCTTTAAGTTCAGGTGCTGGAGGTAATTTAATGAAAAGATGGGATGATACAAATTATATTGATGGATTTCTATTAAATGCTAAAGTTTATAATCGTGCATTAAGTTCTAATGAAATATTGCAAAATTATAATGCTCATGCAATTCCAATTGGAGTTAGTAATATTGGATTAATTCTTAATCTTGATGCGGGTAGCGTTTTATCATATCCTTATACAGGTACGTTATGGAAAAGTACTATTTCATCAATTCAAAATAATGGAACATTAACAAATGGTCCAACATTTAATTTATCTAATGGTGGAAGTTTAGTTTTTGATGGGACAAATGATTATGTTTCTTTACCTTCTAATTTTTTTAATCCAGATGCAGGAACACCTTTTAGTGTATCTATTTGGTTTAAAACAACTACAGCAGGAGGAACTTTATTCGGTCAACAAAACACATCAAATCCTTCTTCTGCATCTGGTTATGTTCCTGCTATTTATATTAATAGTAGTGGACAAATTGTTACATCATGTTTTTGGGGAGGCTCTGTAAGTAATGTAACCACATCAACTGCTGTTGTTAACGATGGTAATTGGCACAATATAGTTGTAACCTTTGCATTAACATCTCATAAAACATATTTAGATAATTCTTTAATAGGAACAATCACTAAAACACAAAATAATTATGCAGCAACTTATTATTATTTCTTAGGAGCAGGCTTTAGTGCAGCTTGGACAGGTGTTAATGGTTATTATTTCAATGGAAATATAGCTTATGCTTCTTTTTATAATGTTGAACTAACTTCAACAATAATAAGTAAAAATTATCAATCATTACTAAGTAGATTTACATAATGGAAAATAACAATAGAAATTATTTAATTTTTAATGTATCAGAATTAAATAAAATAGATTTTGAAAAAATACATGAAACTTCATTAGAAACATTAAGATATAGTGCAGATAATTCAAAAACTTTTATTAAATGGGATAATGATCTTGAACCTGATTTTATTTCTAATTTATTAACTAAAGAAGGACCTTACAATCAAGAAGAAATTTTACAAATTCTTTCTACTGATTTTTGGATTGACTCTAAAAACATAATGAGTTAAAATTTATTTTTTTTTCTTTTATTTTTATATTTATTTTAAATCATAATAGTAATGTCAGATATTTCAAATCAATTAATAAAAGATTCTTATAATAACGTAGTTCAGGTTGATCCTGTTACAAGAGAATTTTTAAGAATTGGTGGTAGTCCAGTAGAAAATCCTCACTTTTTATCTGGTGTTACAATATCTAATGGAATTCAAATTACTAATAATGCTCAAAATGGATATGTTTTACAGTCTGATGGATTAGGTAATGGTAATTGGGTTGTTCCTCCCGGTGGAGTTGGGTCTTCTGGTTCTGCAGGTAGTGCAGGAATAAATGGGAGTTCAGGATCATCTGGAGCAAATGGAAGTTCTGGTTCAGCAGGTAGTAATGGCACATCAGGATCAGCAGGATCATCAGGATCGTCTGGTTCTTCTGGTATTGATGGTAGTTCTGGTATTAATGGTAGTTCTGGTATTAATGGTAGTTCTGGCACTAACGGTACATCAGGAGTTGATGGCGCAAGTGGTACTTCGGGCACATCTGGTAGTGCTGGTGTTAATGGTACTTCTGGTAGTGCTGGAAGTTCTGGTGCTAATGGTACATCTGGTTCATCTGGTGCTAATGGAACAGGATTGGTTAGGGGAGATACAGGCTATATTGCGTATTTTGACACTACGAGTTCAGTAGCTAGTTCAATTATATTTCAAGAATCAACAACTGGTATTGGAATAGGTACAGCAGATCCTAATAATTCAGCTATTTTACATTTACAAACTACAAATAGAGGATTTTTGCCTCCTGTTATGACTGCATCACAAAGAGATTTAATAAATACACCAGCTAGGGGTCTTATGGTTTATGTAACAGATATTGAACCGGGCGTTTGGGTTTATGATGGAGGAAGTTGGAGAAGATTATTATTTGCTTAACAAAGAATTTTCTTTTAAAATTTTAGATAATTCTTCTTTTGAATAAAAAAATTCTTCTTCTTTTTGTTCTTGAACAATTACTTTAATTTCTGTCTTTGGTTCTTCTTGTTCATTAACTGAAACTTTTACATTTTTTGCATTTTTAACAAAAAATTCAGATGACCAAGGTTCAAAAAAAACATCATCTGCAATGACTTCTAATTTAATTTTTCCTTGAGTGTTTTCTGACAAAAAGCTTTTTGTTTTAGGAATTATAATTTCACATTTCCCTCTAGAATCAATCGTTCCATTAAAAATATAGTTAAATTCTTCGGATTCTATAATAACCCTAGCTTTAGATTTATTTAAAGAAGCTCCTTTTAATTCTACATTACAAGAAAATTTATTTGTTTTATCAGAATATAATTTATATTTCATCGAAGTTAATTTTTATTGAAATTGTGTTGGATTTTGTTTTTTTTATTTCAATGTCTTTGATATCAATAATTATGTCAGAATTCTTTTTTTTCGTTATTTCTTCTAAAATTTTTGATTCTTTATTTTCCATTGAAATTATCAGATTAATAAAAGCTTTTTTTTCTACTTCAGTCAGATCTTCAATCTTTTGAATTTCTTCTTCTGATTGATCATTTTCTTCTTCTTCTTTAATTTTTTCTAATTCATGACGTTTACGCCATGTCTTATTTTTAGCTAAAGCACTGCCGGTTCTAGAAGTAAGGACTGTTTGGATAATACAAAAGTCGGCCCAAGATAATCTAGCGTTTTGCCAAGAAAACGGAGAATTATTCCAAGTATAACAAACTGAAGCCATATATAATTAAATAGTTTCAAATACTACAATCAATTAAATTTTTTTTTAATATTTATTACAAAAGCTTAAAAAAATGAAAATAACAAAATCAGATTTACAAGAAATCATAAAAGAAGAAGCAATTAGACTTTTTCAAATTCAAAAACTAGAAGAAGCACAAATGAAAGTTCAAGAAGAATTAAAACTTATTTCTGAAGGCAAAAAACAAATGTCTGATGAAGAAATGAACGAACTTTTAGCTGGTCTTAAAAGTGTTTTTGGTGCAGGAGCTCAAAAAGCAGGTCAAGTTGCAGCTAGTGCTGCACAAAAAGTAGGACAAGCAGTTGCTGGTGCTGGAGATAAAGCGAAAGAAGTTGCCGGTAAAGTAGCTACAAAATATAAAGAAGGTGAGGCAGCTGCTAAAAAAGTAAAAATAGAGAAAAGAAGAGATGAAATTGTTGCAAAAATAAAAGAGTTAGCTAATGAATATAAAACGATCACAGGAAAGAGATATTCAATGGTTGGTCAAAAAATTGATGCTGTTAAAGCATAATATTTAATATAATAATTATTGTAAAAGGAGGTTAGAAATAATCTCCTTTTTTATTTTATAATTTATTTTGCTTTTAATTTAAAATTTTTTTAATTTTAATTTGTACAACAAAGTATAAACAAATTTATGTCTAACTCATGCAAAATATTGAATATGAAGAATTAAATCAAAAACAAACACGTCCCGGAAAAAAAATTAAAATTAATAACAGATTAATTGATAATAAAAAAATATCTGTTGACATTGGAACGGTTGATAATAAAAATTGCCCTAAAACTGTTTATTTAAATATAAGTTTTTGGGTTGATATTAAAAATCGTGAAGAACAAGAAAATGATAACAATTTTGATAAAAACATATCAAAAGAATTTTCAAAATATCTAAAACATATTTATAAGAAAGATTTATATGATTTTTTAATAGACAATAAATTTTTCCCTTTTTATTACGAAAATATTTATTCTTTTGATTTTCCTGAAAACTTAAATTATAATAATAAAAAGAGCTTTGTAAGTATTGAGATTCATTTTCACACAATGAATAACAATATTAATTCAAAAAATATTTCTGATTATTATACTCTTAAAAATGATTTAAAAAATGATTTTTTCTATGAATTAATTACTATAGCTAATATAATAGGAAATAGTGATTTATTAAGAGAAAATGAAAATTTTTGTATCTCAAAAAAGAAATAATTATTTATTTGATTTTTTTTAATCTATTTATTGGTAATTAACAAATTATCAATGAATAATCTCGATAATAAATATATTATTTCTGAATTTCTAGCTATAGATCCCGATGTTCAGAATATAAAAGAGGCGATTGAAAAAAATCAGCCAATTATTGTTCCTTGTATTTTACAGAAAGCGAACACTTTAAATAGAAATGGAAGACTTTATCCTTTTGATATTTTAAAAAGAGAAGTTGATAAATATCAAGAATTGGTAAAAGAAAGAAGTGCTATGGGCGAATTAGATCATCCAGATTCTGCTGTTATTTCCCTTGCTAATGTTTCACATATAATTACAGAAATGTCGTGGAAAGGTGAAACCTTATATGGAAAAATTCAAATTGCAGATACTCCTGCAGGTGATACCGTTAAAGGCCTTTTAAAAACTGGAATAAAATTAGGAATATCTTCTCGTGGTGTTGGATCAGTAAAGAAAAATAGAGAAGGACAAGATGTTGTTCAAGAAGATTTTGAATTAATTGGATTTGATATTGTTTCATCTCCTTCTACGCCGGGAGCATATTTATTCAAAGAATCAAAACAATGGGGAATGAAAAAATTAATGGATTCTGATCACAAATTATTAAAGACAGATGACGTTAAAATTAAAATAAAAAATTTAAAAAATAATCTAAATAATTTATCCAAAGATGGGTTTTGGAATTAAGTAAATAAAAAAAATAATAATTTTTATAATTTATAATTTTTTTTTCTATTTATAACAAAATATCTATTATTTAAAATAATAATATGTTGAATAAAAATATAATTAAAGACGCATTAGCTGATGCTAAAGAAATTGAAAAGTTTGCAATTGAGCAAGCTAGAAAATCTTTAGAAGAAGCTTTAATGCCTCAAATAGAAAAAGCGATTCAAGATAGTCTTCAAGAAAATACAACAGTAGAATCAGTTGAAGAAAATGAAATTGAAACTATAACAATTTCTGAATCCTTTGAATCATCAGACAATTTAATATCTGAAAATACAAACTCACAAAATATACAAGAAATGTACAACGAAAAAGAAGAAACAAATGAAGAGCTATTCGAGGTTGAAGGTCTTTTTGAAGATGAAGAAACTGCCCAAGAACCTACTGAAGCTTCATTAGAAGCAAAGCTTGATGCTATGACTGCTAAACTTGATACATTAATAGCTGCTGCACAAGGTGGTGGCGAAGAAGAAGCTTCTGCTGAAGGAGAAGTGGAAGTAGTAGATGATGAAGCTGCTGAAGCACCTGCTGCTCCAGCTCCAGCTGAACCTGCTGCTGCTGCATCGGCTCCGGCTGCACCTGCTGCTCCAGCTCCAGCTGAACAGCCTACTGTTACTGAAGATACCATGTTTGAAATAGAAATGGAAGAAGACATGGAAGAAGGTCTTTTTGAAATGGAAGAAGATATGGAAGAAGGCATGGAAGAAGGTGATAAAGTTTATGAAATAAACGTTGAAGAAGATATGGAAGAAGGTGATAAAGTTTATGAAATAAACGTTGAAGAAGATATGGAAGAAGGAGAAAGTGAAGTTGATCCTAAAACTGGTTTGCCTTTACCTCCAAAAGAGTATGGTGGAATTAAAGGTGGAATGGTTGGCGAGGACATGGAAGAAGGTCTTTATGAAATTGACATGGAAGAAGACATGGAAGAAGGTTGGAAAAAAGTTGAAGAAGATATGGAAGAAGAAGGAATGTTTGAAGTTGAAATGGAAGAAGGCGATATGGAAGAGTCAAGAAGTTTAGCTTTTTCTTCAAAAAATCGTGGTCCAAGATATAATCATAACAATTTACCTAAACATGCTCCAGTAACTACTCCAGCAAAAGGGTTAAATGAATCAAAAATAAAAGCTCAATATGAGTCTAAATTAGACGAGTTAATAAAGGAAAACGCAAGTTTAAAAGGTGTGATTAAAAACTACAAATCAAATTTAAAAGAATTTGAAAATTCATTTGTAGAATTAAAATCGCAATTAAATGAAATGCAGACTTTCAATGGAAAATTAGCTTATGCAAATAAGTTATTAACCAAAGGTGGTTTGACAAATGATGAGAAAATTAGAATAGCTGAGGAATTTGATAAGTGTGCAACTGTTGAAGATGCAAAAAAACTTTATAACAAAATCATCAGTGAAAATAAATTCTCTTCTAAGTCTAACGCTACTGATAAATTGAAATCTGTAAAGCCTAGCACGGCTTCGGTTCAAAATCTTTCTGAAAACAAAGCTGAAAAGCTTTTTGAAAGTGAAGAAAGAAGAAGAATGAAAATGCTCGCTGGTATCGTAAAACCAATTAATTAATTAGAAAAATATAAAAAATGTCTGAATTATTAAACAGTGGACAAGTCGGTATGACCGTACTCCGTAACTTGTCTGAACAAAGAAAACAAATCATCAAAAACTGGGATAACTCTGGTTTACTTGAAGGTTTGAACGGTAACAAAAAAGCTAATATTGCTCAATTATTAGAGAACCAAGCGTCTCATATGCTTAATGAGGTAACTCTTGATAGTTCTGCTGGTCGTTTCGACACTGTAGCGTTTCCAATGGTAAGACGTATCTTCTCAAGATTACTTGCTTCTGAAATCGTTTCAGTTCAACCTCTTGCATTACCTTCAGGTTTGTTATTCTACATGGATGCTGCAGTATCTTCTGATAAAGTAGCTCCTTATTCTGTGGCTAACTCTCAAAATGGTCCTACATTCCCAGCGAATAAATCAGCTTACGAAAGATTTTATGATAACCGTGGTTATGATGCTTCTTGGGGTGTTGCTACTCAACGTGTTGGTTCTGCAATCTCTATCGGTTCTGGTTCTACTACAACTGGTTTAATTGCTACAGCTGTAACTTTAAGTTCTAATTTTGATGTGACTCTTAACCAGTCTTATACATCTTTAGTTCTTTCTGCAACTAGTGCAATTAGCTATGCTGGTACACAATTATATGCTGCTGGTGCAACTGGTGTAACTTACTATTCTAACCTTCAAACTTATGGTGCTGAATTAGTACAAAATGGTAATCCGGGCAATGTAAACAACATCTATAACATCGTTATTGATTTACGTCCAGCTCCAACATCTACAGCTGCTTATTCTTGGATTCAATCTGCTTTAACAGCTTCGTTTACGCTTACACCAATGTTCTACACTTACAATACAATTGAAGCTAGTCCGAACATGTCAGAATTAACTCTTCGTTTCTCTTCTGTAACTGTAAACTCAATTACAAGAAAAATGAGAGCTCATTGGACTCCGGAATTAGCTCAAGATTTGGAAGCATACCATTCAATTGATGCTGAAGCTGAATTAACAGCTTTATTATCAGAAGAAGTTGCTGCTGAAATTGACCGTGAGATCATCCGTGACCTTATCACTGGTGCCATGTTTGAAGCTCGTTGGGATTACCAAGGTCTTCGTGACAATGTTAACTTCTTCGGAACTCAAAAGGACTGGAACCAAACTTTAATCACTCGTATTAACGAAATTTCTGCTCAGATCCATAAAGCTACTCTTCGTGGTGGCGCTAACTGGGTTATCTGTTCTGCAGAAGCTGGTGCAATTTTCGATGATTTAGAGTATTTCCATGTAGATTCATCTGCATCTCCTGAGACTGAAAAGTATAACTTAGGTATGGAAAAAATCGGAAACTTAGGTAACCGTTATGTAGTGTACAAAGATCCTTATATGCCTGCTAACTTAGTATTAGTTGGACACAAAGGTAATACATTCCTTGAAGCTGGTTACGTTTACGCTCCGTACATTCCTCTTCAATTAACTCAAACGATCTACGATCCGAATGACTTTACACCTCGTAAAGGTATCATGACTCGTTATGCGAAGAAAATGATCAATAACCGTTTCTATGGTGTTATCATCCTTGATAATCTTAACACTTATACTCAGGTATATAGCTAATTTTAAGATTAGTATTATTGAAAAGGGCGAGATTTTTCTCGCCTTTTTCTTTTTCTTTTATATTTATAGTATATGTCATCAAGAAACTTAAATAAAACTATTGAGTATTTAAAAAAACAAAATAAAATTTTGTTTATTACTACTTCTACAAGATGGGATCAGAGTCAAGAACAACCTAAGTCCACTCAATTAGCTTATCATATTGCTGAAGAAGTAGGTTTGGATAAAGTTAAAGTTATTGATGCTACCAAAATCAAAATTTTTCCATGCGAAGGAAATGTTTCTAGTGTTACAGGGAACGGTTGTGGATTAAAAGATGCTTCTTTAAAAGATGAAAAAAAGAATCCAACAGGCAATCATAGATGTTGGGCTTCAATAAATCAGCCGGATGATGAATTATGGAAAATTTCTAAAAATATATTTGAGTCTGATGTTGTAGTATTTTTTGCTTCTACAAGATGGGGTCAAACGAATTCTATCTATCAAAAACTAATTGAAAGGTTAACTTGGATAGAGAATAGACACACAACTTTAAAAGAGGATAATATTGTAAAAGACATTAAGTCTGGTTTTATAATTGTTGGTCATAATTGGAGAGCTAAAGAAGTAATAGAAGTTCAAAAAAATGTATTAAAATTTTTTGGTTTTCAGGTGCCAAATGAATTATTCTGGGGTTATCAATACACCATGAACGTAAATGATGAAACAGAAGAGTCTTACAAAAAAACAATACCTGCTTTTGAAAAGTTATATAATTTTATTTTGAATAAAACTGCTATTCACGAAGTAAAATTAAGTATCAAAAAGTTATTGAATTTTAAAAAATAATTATTAAGATTTTAGTAGTTTATAGAAATTTGAATGTTTATTTACAAATAAAACATCAATTTGAAAAACTCTATCTTCCCATTCATGTATTTCAAAAATATCAAAAGGATAGAAATCTTTATTTTCCATATAATTTAAACATTGATAAAAATCCGGAGTTCCTTTGTTATATTCTTTTAATGATAATTCCATTAAAATAAATTCAATAAAATTATTTTTAAACATATTTTCAGCTCCATCAAAAATATCTAATTCAGATCCTTGTACATCTATTTTAACAAAATTGATATTTGATATTTTATTTTCTTCTAATAAACTATCAAGAGTTTGAGTTTTTAATTTTTTAATTACAGTAGTTGTTTCATTATAAACAGGTGTATTCTCAATATATAGCGAAGATCCTGTATTTATATTAGAAAGATCTTCAGTTAGAGTATAAAAATCCTTTTCAACATCTGAATATTTCCATAACAATTTATTGAAATATCTATAATTACTTTCTTTTAAATATTGCTCGTTTATAGGATTAGCTTCAAATAGTATTATTTCAGAATAAGGAAATATATGAGTAAATGATTTAGCCCAATGACCTCTCCAAGCACCAATATCTAAAACAGTTTTAGGTTTAAATCCTTCATTTCTTATTCTGGTAAATTTATTAATCATTTTTCCATCAAAATAAGAATTGAATTTTTTTGTTTCTCCAAAAAACTCTATTAACCCTGTTCTTAATGGCCAAGGACCATTTTGATGTACAATAGATGGCAAAGATCCATTTGGGGTTGTTAATCTACCATTATCAATATTATAATCTTTTTCAATATTAGTATTACAAAGATTAAAGAAAATATAATTCTGTCTATCTAATTGTATTTCATATTTACCTGAATAAAACATAATTTGCCAAACTCCCTGATCAGATGCATAATTAATCTTTTTTTCTGAAATCATTTTTTCTGAATCGCCAAGAATTTTTAAAAAATTTTTAATTTCAGAAAATATCATTCCCGAATTAAGATATGGACCAGAACCAAGATCTATTCCCATATCCCAATTATCAACTGTTACTTTTAATGGAAATTGGGTTTTTTCAGCACCAAGTAAAGTTTTTCCATTAAATTCATTTAATTTAAATAATAATTCTTCATTTGAAGAAATAATAATTGTATCAGAATAATCTAAAAATAAAATGTATTTAAAATTGTTTTTTTTAAGATATTCTTCTAGGCTCTTTTTTAGTAAAATTATTTTATAATAAATATATTCACCCATTGGGCCATAATCATTGGCATATGTTATTTCTTTTTGTATTTCTCTTTCATAATTAAAAACTTTGTAATTGAATCCTGATTCTATCCATTGCAATTCAAAAGGAAAAAATCCATTTTTACTATCAGTATTATAATCACCCCACCGAACAGAACAAATTAACAAATTTTCTTTTGTTATGATTTCTTGTGTATTCATGTTTTACTTTAAAATCTTTATAACCAAAGATAGTATTTTTATTTTAAATTTAATATTTTTTAGGTTATTTATTATTAAAACCTTTTATGGATAATTTATCTGAAGAACTCAATATTTTAATTAAAAATCATTTAGATTATTTAAATGAATCACTTGTAGCTGGAGAAAATGTCCAAGAAGGAGATTTTATTGTAAAAAGTAGTGATAAATCAAAATTAACTGGAGATTTCAAAAAAGATTATAACTTATTTTATAAAGTTACTGATTTTACAGAAACAGGAAACTCATTAATTATCAGTTTAGATCAACTTGATAAATGGAGAAATTCAAATAATGTTGATAGAACTTTAATGTCAAAAGAGGTAAACCTTAAAGATTACGATGTAATTGATGTTGAAGAAGATTATGCTGATTTTCCTAAAACATATCTTGATGAGGGTAAAGTAAAATCTTCAAGAATAAAAAGTGGTAGAAAAGTTCCGGGTAAATATCTTACAAAAGATAAAGCAGCTATGAAGGGTGAAATTGAGAGAGTTTCTAAATTAAAAGCTGATGATCCATCCGCTTATGGAAAATGGGAAGCAGATTATAAAGCAAGAAACACTAAGTCTGGAGAACCTCATAAAACAAAGAAAAGTGCTGCAACAATAGCTTATGAAAAAAAGTTTGGTAAAAAAAATGAACAAATGGAAAATTTGAATGAAGATTTTATAAATGAAGAAACAGATGCAATGATAAAAAATAAAGCTAAAGCTTCAGGTATATCAGCATCAATATTAAGACAAGTTTATTCTAGAGGAGCTGCCGCTTGGAAAAGTGGTCATAGACCCGGAGTTTCTCAGCAACAGTGGGCAACTGGAAGAATTAATTCATTTATCACTGGAAGTGGTGGTGCAAGAAAAGCTGATGCTGATCTCTGGGTAAAAGCAAAGAAATCTAAGAAAAGAAAAAATGAATCTACAGAAGAGCAACTATTAAGAAATAAAATAAGAGAAATTCTTTATGAAGAACTAAATAAAGATCTTGAAGAATTATATCCAATGTTAGTTGGTGAAGATGATCTTGAAGAGTTGTATCCAATGTTAGTTGGTGAAGACAATCTTGAAGAAGGATTAGGTAAATATGTAGCTGGAGCTGCCTTGGCTGCATCGTTAGCTGGTGCTCCAATGAAGAGTTCAGCTCAGACTCCCATAAAGGATTTCGCAAAAGAAAAAATTGCGATGGTACAGGATAAGGTAGGAAATCTTTTTAATAAAAAAACAACAGCCGACTTTTCACAGAAAGGTGGAGGTGCTGAAGCAAGTATTGATAGTCTTAACAAGATGGTTGGTAAGATTGAGAAGATTGGTGACAACAGATTTCAGACCGTTGGTACGGCGACATCTGATAACCTTGATATGGCGTTGGATCTTGCAAGAAGTAACGGAATGAACAGCATTGCGGATGGAGTCAAAGGCAAAGAGATTTCACCGGGAAAAAGAGTTTACTCTGCAAGATTGACGAACACCCAAACGAAAGACGAAAGGGTTTTTCAGAACGAAGACGGTAGTTACACCTGTTTCATCACAGTTGCCTCTTTTGTGAACTAATAGAATTACCGTTGCAGGCTACGATAAATTAATCAATATTCATTTTTGTGATCTTTGATTTGTATAATCTTTTCTATTCCAAGATGGCCCATTATATAGACCATTTTTTAATAAGTTGTAAAATTCTTTTTCACCATACTTTTTTAAAAGTATTTCATTACTCAACAATGCTTTTTGTATTGATTTTTCAATTTCTAACATAAGAAAATGCATTTCTTTGCCAGATATTCTACTTAACTCATTCCATGGAATTTCTCTATTTGGAGTGACTACTTTTACATCAGTGTAATCACCAATTAAAGATTGTGGAACTTTTCCCGCATGTAAATCTTCAAGTGTATTTCTAACGTGACATGCTATAAGAAGAGCCTGTAAACTATTTTTTTCTTTTTTTGTCATATATTAATTAATTGCTAAACACATGGTTAATCCTTCTTTTTTTACTGCGAAATATAATTGTTTGTTAATTCCATTTACACTTGATATTACTAATCCTGTAGCAAGAATTGTCATAACTCCTCCAAGCCCATAAATCATAGTATTGTTCATATAATAATCATGCCTTGAGGCTTGTTCTCCTAAAACAAGACCACCAACAAGTATTCCTGTATACATCATAGTCTTTGCAAATCTATTTTTGCGATGATTATGTTCGCAAAAACGTTTATCATCTTCAAAATAGAAATTATCAACAAGAGTATCGTTTCTATTTAATTGATACATTGAATATGCATTTTGACTTTTTGCTTCATTGTTTAAAATGAAAAGCAAAATAATAACAGAGATAATATTTTTCATATTAGTAAAGAATATTTAAATTATTCAAAACAATTTTAGCACTATCGTTTTCTACGACAGTTTTAATTCTTATTACTCTATTAGTGGCCATTATATTAGCATCATAAGATAAAATAATGTATTTATCATCTTGCATACGGCTATTAATTTTAATTTTATAACCGAAATCACAAGATCTATAATAATCTAAAATTTTGTCTTTTCCGTATTTTTTAATTGATTCCTGAGAAGTGAATTTTAACATTTCATCATATTTCCCAAATCTATAAAGAGTTTGAAAATATTGGCCAAAATTTGTTCCATACATAAATGATGGATTAGAAAAAGGCTTATCCCCAGAATAAGTTTGAGCCTGTAAATTAGCTCCATAAAACATAATAATTAAAATTAAAATAATGCGTTTCATAACTTTTTTTCTAATTTAAACGCAGTATTTTAAAAAAAGTTACATAAAAATAGGCAAAAGCCTGAAATTTAACTAATTATGAGTTTTTTCTTTATAAAACTTTTTAATTAAAATAAATGTAAGTGCAAAAGTAGATATTAAATTTAAAGATGCTAAAAAATACACAAACCATAATTGTGTAAAAAATAGATAGATAGATATACCTAATAGAAATAATATAAAAATATAACTAGCCAGTCGAGCAATTTTATCTTCTAATAACATTTTTTATTTTAATTGAAGTTGTATTATTTTCAAATCTACAAAAGAATTTTGATTTTTCAAATTTTGTCTTACTTCAATTCCGGCTAAATTTAATCTAAATTTTTTATTATTATAAACAATTGGATCTAAACCTGCTCTTGCAACAACTCCCTTACTTCCTAAATCATAATTTACGCCAACATAAGGTTTAAAATTAAATTCCCATTTTTTTGTTTTATCAATTACATAAGTCAAAGAATTAAGACATTTTAAAGAATCTCCAGTAGTTTTATTATAACCACTTACAAATAACTTAACTTGAGTAGGATTATTTGGATCTGGATATGCTTGAACTGTTGTTAATTCTATTTCTTGTGGATGAATAATCAATAATGAAGAATCTCCATTTACAGGTTCAACTTTAGCAATTTTTGTAATTACTCCATCTTTATTATAAAACATTACAGAATCACCTTCAATTAAAAAAGAACTTTTATTAAAAACTTGAGTAGTATTGTCAACTTTTAAGTTTTTCATTTCTTCTTTAATTGCATCAGGAATCATTTTCTGAATTTCTTTATACTGCTTATTTAAAGCCGTATTGAATATCTTATCAAATAATCCCGGTTGAGCAACAACTTGTACTTCAGAACGAGCACTAACACCATCAGAAAGAATTTTAAATTCATTATCTATTTTTTTATTTTGCTTACTGAAATCTTCTTGCATTTTATCCATTTTCCTTTCAAAAAAGAATATAACACCATATAATAACAGTGCCATAATAAGCGTCATTTTAACTAAATCTTTAAATTTCATTTTTTTATTTGTTTATAATAATAAATAACCTTGTTTTTTTTAATTTTAATAAATTATAGATTATTTATACTTAACCATGGAAATTAGAAAATTAATTAGAAAAATTATAAACGAGTCTTTTTTGACTGAAAACGAAGTAAAAAGAATAGATTTTAATTATCCTTTACCGGAAGATTTAAATAAATTAAAAAAATACTTTGATGATAACGATTTTGAATTATTTGTTGTAGGCGGAGCAGTACGTGATATGATATTAGGAAAAAATCCTAAAGATATTGATTTGGTTTCTGACGCTACTCCTGATGATGTAAAAAGAATTTTACCAAAAGAATATAAAATTATTCCAAAAGGAGAAGCGTTTGGCATTGTTCAAATAATAACACCAGAAGGTGGTGATTATGAAATTGCTCGTTACAGAGAAGATATTGGAAAAGGTGATGGAAGAAGACCTGATTCAGTTAAATTCTCAACAATTGATTCTGATGCTCTAAGAAGAGATTTGACCATTAACGCCCTTTATTATGATGTTAATAAAAATCAAATAATTGATTTTGTTAATGGATATGAAGATATTCTGAAAAGAAATATTAAAACAGTTGGTAAAGCAGAAGAAAGATTTGATGAAGACCGTTTAAGGATTTTGAGAGCTTTTAGATTTGCAGCGAGATTTAATTCAAATTTAGATCAAGATATTGTTGATGCTCTGAGAAATAATAATTCTTTAGTGGGAATATCAGAAGAAAGAATTAGAGATGAGTTTTTAAAAGGAATTCAAAGCTCACAATCTGTTGTCAAATTCCTTACTGATTTAGATAACTATGGATTATTAAAACAAATTTTAGGTGACCTAGATTATAACAGTACTGATTTTATAGAAACACATGATTATATTGTTTTATTGGCCAATATTTTGAAAACAAATCCAGTTAACAAAATACAATCAAGTTTAAATTCTTTAAAATATACAACTGATGAAATAAAGAAAATTGTCTTTTTAGTACTTTTCTTAAAATTTGATCCTGAGTCAGTTTATAATTTCAAAATAAAAGAAAAAGTTTCTAAAATATCTGATGAAGAAGTTTTAGAATTCGCTAAAATAAATTCTATGAATATGAATATGGTTCAAAAATTCTTAGATTTTAAATTATCTGTATCTGGAGATGAACTATTGAATAAAGGTTTCAAAGGAGCCGCTTTAGGTCAAGAAAAAGAAAGATTGGAAACAATTAATTTTTTAGATACATTATAATTTTTCTACTATTTATTTACATGAAAAAAGATAAAATTCCCGGTGGTAAAGCAAAAGGTAAATCTTTGAAAGATATTGCAATGATGCATTCTACCGATAAATCTGATTCTAGAAAAATTGATAAATTACTTGATAGTCTAAAAATAGAATTAAAAAAAGGAATTAAAACTGAATTGGAACACACAACCAATGAAGAATATGCTAAAGAAATAGCAATGGATCATTTATATGAAGATCCAAAATATTATACAAAACTTTCAAAAATTGAAGAAATGAAAAATACAAAAAAATTAAATCTTAACGACCTTTCAAGAATGGTGAAAAAAGCCTTGAACGAAGAGTTTGAGGGCGGCGTGAACTATGACACCGATGTTGCCATTGAGTTAAAATCCAAGGTGGGGCAACTTTCCAAACTTACACCGTATGTTCTTGAATTGGGAAACAGGGTCGTTTCGGACATTACAGGAAAAGTAAGCGTATACGAAGATACAACACTCAAAAAGAAATTCAATAACGTTGATGATTTACTTAAGGGTATAAAATATGGTCCAACAAGAATAACAGAAGAAGATTCTTCAATGCCACATAAAGATCATGAAGCTATGATGGCGAAAGCAGAGATTCGTGATATGGTTAAAAATGCGAAAGAAGTTTATAAAATGATTCAACCGGGTGATGAACTTCCGGGTTGGGTTTCGGCTTATATAACTTTAGCTTCTGATTATATGCATAGCATCGCTGAATATATGACTGAAAAGAATAGTTCAGGTGAAGATTTAGAACAATAAAATTTTTAAAATAAAAAATTAACCCCGACTACAAATCGGGGTTTTTTATGAATGGTTTTTCGTAAGCAGGTTCAATTATTTTCCATATTATATAATCGTATTTTTTACCATCTAACATCTTAAATAATATAGCTGGGTATTTTTGTTTTTTTGCATACTCTGCAAAATCAGCTCTGGTTTCACCTAAATTCCAAGAATGAAATCTATGAAATAATTTATTAGATTCTTGTTCAATAGATTTATAATTGTTTTCTAATGTAAGCTTAGTGTCTTTTACCCAATTATAAAATTCATCTGGAACTTTATCTAATATCTCATTAAAATCACCTCCATCAACTAAAAATTGCCAAATAGTTCTTGATGAAACTTGAGTCAAAATCCTATGCAAGCGAACATACTCATCAAACTTAACTTTTAAACGAAATCCGTTTTGGAATTTGACAACAAATCCTTCTTTGTTATTCTCTTCTAATTTTTTTAATTCATTTATATCTTTGATCCCATCGTATCTTTTTACAATAGGAAATCCAATAGGTTCTAACTCACAATCTAAACCCGTTTCTTTATCTATAACAGCTAACAAAATTATATCATGAGTATTACCATAATTTACACAAATACGATTCTCGGGGTAGATTATTTCAAACAAATATGTTTTTGTTTTATCTAATCTAGGAATAACATTTATATACCTGTTATGTAAAATCTTAGTTGCATAAATTGCTTGATCAGATTCGAAAGAACCTCTTGTTGCAATAAATGGTTCATCACCTATCCAATACAATATTCCTAAAGACCCATCCATTTTTTCATAAACTTCAAAAGGTAATGAAGGTATTTCCTCATTGGTATGTTCTTCTAAATTAAAAAACTTCTTAAATGGACGTGCAATTACATTATAGTTTGAATCTAATATTAATCCTCTACATTGTAAGGTAATATCATTCCACAACCTCTCATATTGCACTTTTGGTCCATAATTATAAATGAAATAGTCAGCAGTTTTATGCTTCTGCACGATGATCATTTTATCATCTATCATCTTATTTAAATCGCTGATATTTAACATTTCTTTCTCTTTTAAACAAATTTAAACGAAAATTACTTAAATTAGTTACATATTTATTAAAAAAAGATTTATATGTTTGAGAGAAAAATAAGAAAGACTGTTCGTGAAATCATGGAACAAGAATATATTAAAGATCAATCTGTCTATGATATTGTTGGAAAAAAAATGGGTGATATATTTCCAAGTAATCCCGGTATAAATAAAATAAGAAATAAAACTATCACATACGCAAAATTATTTGAAGGTGGTGAAGAGTTTAAAGGATATTACTCTTCAAAAGAATATTTAAGAAATGAAGGTTATGAATCAGGATCTATGATGAGAGATTATCCTATACCTTTTATGAAAATGGGTAAAACTCATGTTGATAATAGAGGAAATACTATGATCATAACTAAATACGAAGAAGAACGACCTTTGATAATTACAAAATATGATGCACTTTCTGCTGAAAGTTTTGCTGAACTAGATGGAGTTATAATTCCAGCTCCAGATCAAAATAATATGAGAGAGGGAAGTATCTATGTTGTATTCTTTAATTTTCCTGATTAATTATTTGATCTCGTCAATTAAACCAAATAGATTTTTATTGATTATTCTGTACCACTGTTCTCTATTCCATTCAAATCCTAAATTGCCATAGTTCTTTTCAAATTCTATTATTTCTTTGACTATGACAGTTTGATCATTTGGATTTATCCTTTCCCATTCTTTTAATATCCAATCTACAACTGTGTTAACGGCTCCTGTTTTTCTACCTACAGCGTATCTTACACAAAAAATAATCATAGTAGAATCACAAATGAATTTTTCATCTCTATAAAAAAATGTATCCTCAGTTAATATGTTTAAAATATAATCTTTATTATCTTTTATATATTTTTTGAAGTCGTTTTCAGAATTGAAGTTTTTAGGAAATTTTTTACTTTTTTTCATTTTTACATTCTATTTATTAATATAGTATAAACTCAAATAAAATGAAACTTAATAAACAAGAATTTTTTAACCTTATAAAAGAAGAAGTAAAAAAAGCTATTGAGGAAATTAATACACTTAATGAAGGTAAAACAAAAAAGAAAAAACCTTCAGCTGGTTTGACTGCAAAAGAAAAATCTAAAGTGGTTAAAAAAGCTAAAAAAGGTGGAGATATAGGTAAAAAAGGAAAAGGTTTTGAAGATGTTGTAGCAAAGGCAAAAGAATGGGGTGCTGATGATCCAGAAGCTGTAGCAGCTGCAGCAATGTGGAAAAATATTAAAAGAGGTAAATAATATGATAGATATTCACGCTGATCCCGGTTCTTATATTCAAGGAGCAAATAATATTGCATTATCTAACTCATTTAAAAAATTATTAAATGCTAGACCAGATACAACTATTCCATTTTTCTTTGATAAAGACGGAAAACAATATATGGGAAGAGCTAAAACAATGTCTGGTGCTAAAGGTGATTATCCAACTTACTACATTAATTTTTTTGAATTAGATAATGAAGAAACTGGATTAAAAAAAATAGAATCAAAAATTTTTGCAAAAGGTAGATTAGAATTAGAAGAGAAATTATACGACTATTATAATTCTTTATAATAAATTACAATGAAAAGTGCTTTAAACAAATCACTTAAATTCTTTTTTATAATTGGTTTTTTGATGTTTTTATTAAATTCATCACAAGAAAAATCTACATATAATAAAATAAAATTTTCTCAAAATAGTTGTTCAACAGTAATAATGCCCAATTATAAAAGTTTTTTTATAAAGCATTATGAATCTAAATATAATTTTCTTTATAACGATATTACTCCTATAAAGAACCAGAGCAAATAAGTTTTTATTTGTTCTTAAAAACTTTTTAAACTTATATAATCATGATTAAAAAATCTAAAAAAGATTTACACTTTTTTTCAATTAGTGTAATTGTAATTTTGCTTCTTTTTACAACAATAAAGTGTAGTAAAACAGAAGACCGATCTCAAGTTGATTTGCAAAGATCTTTACCACCAGCAAAAGCAATATTTGATGATACATTAATGAATCCCGGACCAGATCCAGAATTTGTTAATTCAATTGAAGTGACTCCTACAAAAAATTATTTAGCAAGAGTTGCTCCTATTAACACAATAACAACTTGGGAAAGATGTATGTATATTGATAAAACAGATACAATCTATACATCCACAACAGCTTCAAAAAGATTAGCCGGATATTTAAAAAAATATGGATTTAAAGGAGTTTATCTTTATAGCACTTCAGGAATAGTATCATCAACTTCTAACTATGCTAATTTCTCTAATTTCCTAAAAACACTAAGTGATAGTGGTATAGTTTACAGAGGAGTAGCTAGTGGTAGTGCAACAACTTTTAGAACTTCTGGTGGAATTGCTAATTATAATTTGGCTCAATCAGATGCAAATAAAAAAGTTAATAGAGCTAATCTTGAATTAGAATGGTGGAATGGTGTTACAACATGGGATAATTGGAATACAATTAACCAACAAATATTCTATAGTACAATTCCTGATAATGATTTCTATGAAGGTTGGTATAAAAATATGGGTATTACCATTGATACAATCGCATCAAAAGATCAAGTGAAGTATTCTGATAGAATTCTATTACATTGCTATCAATTAGGCATTCCTACCTATTCCTATGCTAATGCTCAAAGCGCAGGATCAACCGGAGGAAGATTAGATATAATCGCCAAAGGTGCAAGACAAGCTGGCCGTAAAATAGATTTGTTTATTATAATATCTTCTGAAAATACAGCTTGGGGTGCATCTAATACTTTTACAGGCCCAGCTTTAGCTAATGCTTATGTTGCAGGACAAAGTAATCCCTATTTGTTTATAGAAAATCAGGCTTATAATAATATATTTGGGAATATGACCACATTCCAAAAACAATGGATAAATTTTAAAGGATTTGTGTGGTTTACTAAAAGATATTGCTATAAAGCTGTACCACCGATGTAAAATAAAAAGCCCTAGATTTCTCTAGGGTTTTTTTGTAATCCCGATTGGATTCAAAATATGAGTCTATTTAGCTAAACTAGATAAATTATAGCTCAATGGATAATATTTTTTTTTATCCATATTTATTATTATGGAAAAACAAATACTAATAGAATTTATAGAAAAAAATTTTAGCATATCTAAAATTTCTTTAGAAACAAATCTTAGTAAAACTACTATTAATTATTGGTTAAAAAAATACTCTTTAAAAACATTATCTCAAAATAAAAAAGAAAAGATATGTCCAAGATGTAAAACTAAAAAATTATTAGAAGATTTCTATAACAGAAGAAATAAATTTGGAGGTTCTGTTTATTGCAAGAAGTGTACAAACAATCAAATTAAAGAAAGACAAACAGAATATAAAAAAAAATGTGTTGATTACAAAGGTGGATGTTGTTCTATAAAAAATTGTGGCTATAACAAGTGTCTTACTGCATTAGAATTTCATCATTTGGATCCTAGCAAAAAGGATTTTTCTATAGGTGAAAAAAAACAATTTTGTTTTGATGAGAGTATTAAAAAGGAATTAGACAAATGTATTTTAGTATGTTCAAACCACCATCGAGAAATTCATGCTGGTTTAATTGTGCTTTAGTGATTCCGATTGGATTCGAACCAATGGCCATTTCTTTAGAAGAGAAATGCTCTGTCCAGCTGAGCTACGGAACCATGTTGTAGCGGGAGAAGGATTCGAACCTCCGACTTCCAGATTATGAGTCTGGTGACCCACCTCTGGTCCATCCCGCAATAGAACTTGTGTTACAAATATAATAAAAAAAAATTATTTTAAAAATAATTTTATAATTTTTTCATGTACTCGGGGCGAGACTCGAACTCGCACGGCCACAATGACCAACAGATTTTAAGTCTGTCTTGGCTACCTTTACAACACCCGAGCATATATTTTTCAAAGAACAACAATGCAAATATATATAAAATATATATAAAAAGCAAATATATAAAAAAACGGCCCAAAAACATATTTTGGACCGTTAAATTAATTTATTACCAGAATTTTATCGGCTCCACCATTTCATAAGTTGACGGTGAGTAGCATCAACTTTACGCATCATGTCTTTAACCTGATTGCGTTGTTGAGCTGGCATGGACTCCATTCCAGTTGAAAACATAGTAAGAGAACGCTTCATTTCATTGAAATGTTTTCTCATAGCTCTTTTGTAATCACGAACACGGAAATAACCAGTTGAGCCAACGGTATACGTTTGTGGATTACTTTTACTAACTTTTTCTGTTTTTTTGTTAACTGTTTTCATAGTTTTTATAATTTTGTAATAATTAATTATAAAACAAATATAATATATATAATGAACAATTCCAAGACATTTATTAAAACGCAAGAACAATATGAGAAAGCGCTAGAATTATACAGAATATTATGGTTAAATTCCAATAATTTTTCTACAATAAAGGCAAAAGCTTCTTTAATGGAAATAATAGAACAATACGAAAGAATGAATTTAAAAAATGATAATATTTTAATTAAAAATTAAGCCACATTTCTTCTTCTACCCCAAATATTTCCATAATTTTGATCTACTTCTTGTTTTTTCATAAAAAATAGTTCTCTTGGGGTATATAATTGTTTTTGATCTTCTAATGATAAATCTGGTCCATTTACAGGATAGCTCCATTTAAATCCATTAAATTTATTTTGTGTTTTCATTTCTTTAAGAAGATCCATCACAAATCTCATATACTTTTCTATTGGCTTTTTATTTTGTTTTCCTTTAACCTGAGTAATGTTGCCAGTTTCTTCATTATAAGCTACAGTTACATGAGGTTCTTTAGTTTTCTTATCTCTTAAAGATAATAGGGTAGTAGCTTTACCATCTCTTCCACAATGACCCATAGCATTTCCTTCTTCGGGTGAATTATTTGTTTTCAAATCAATCCAATAATATCCTTCTGGATATTGTTTTATAATCTCACCTGATTCATCTGTTATTTGACCAGATGCTTGTAAAGTTTGGTGCCATTCAATCGCTGCTTCAAGAGCTTCTTCTAGAGTTTTAATTTGTTTTAAATCAACTTGTTCTCTATTTGGAAATTTCAACCATTCCATAATAGTATTTACGGTAGTTTCGTTATTTTTTAAATACTCTATAACTTTATTTTGATCTACTTGTGGTAAAATTTCTTTTAAATTAGAGCTACTAACACCGTGATCATTAGCATATTGTCTTGTAGACCAATCGCCTAACACTAAGGCATATTTTCCTCCAACATCATTAAGATAAGTAGCAAATTCATCTGAAAAACCTAATTTCATTAATTTTTCGTTCTTATTTTCAGTAAGAACTCCAGCTAACATTTTTATTCTTTGTGAATATTTCTCGCTTAATAACATATTTAGAATTTATAATAAATATTTAGAATTTTATAATATTTATAATAAAAATTAGAATAATGAAAAATAGTCCTTATAAATTGAATTTTAAAATTGTCAAAGTAAAAGATAAAAATATAAAAGAAGATATTGGTATTTTTAGAACTACTCCAACAGCTACTGGATATTACTTATTGTTAAGTTCTGATCTAAGAGGAGAAGATGGTGCAAAGGAATCAGCTATAATGGGTAAACTATTAAAAGTTACAAAAGGAGCAAATTATGATCATAGTGTTCCTATGCCAAAATATTTTAAAGATTTTCAAACTGGTCAATTTGGATGGGGATATTTTTTACCAATGAATGCTGATGAGGAAAAAACAAATCAAATTTTAAATAATTTAAGAGAATTAAAGAAAGAATATTATAAGGCTAAGAAAATGGAACCGTCTGAAGATACCGGTAATTTAAGTTTAAATGATGTAAAGGAATTAAGAAGTATAAATGTAAAAGAACTTGGTGATGCTATTGAAAATGCTGCAGATAATACAGAAAATTCTGAGATACAAAATCGTTTAGATAAATATTTTTCTGATTTACAAAAAGCCGTTGAAGATGATACGATTTTCTTGTTTTTAATTGACAATTATGAAAAAGCGAAAAAATTCCAAACTAGAAATACTGCTTGGAAATATTCTTTATTAAATTCTTTAATTATAACAATTGCTGATCCAACTGCATCTTTGGCTGGTCCAAAAGATTATTGGGATGGAATTGGTTATAAAGTCAAAGATGAATATACTAAAAATGGTATTTTAATTACAAAACCGAAATCTTCACTACAAACTAAAGGAAAATCAGATGTTGCTGAAAAAGTTAAATGGGCAAAAGAGAATCCAAATGTAATGAGAGATTTTTTAAGAGATCAAGGATATGATGCAAGTGAAACATTCACCGATGAAAAAAAATATCAATTAGCAAAATATATAACATCAAAAGGGTTATATGGTAAAAGAACAGGTGGATTTGAAACAGCTATGGTTTATACAAACAACATGGTTGAGCCTGCTCCGGGAAGAGATGCTATTGATTTATCTGGAGAAGCAGATTATAATGTTCTTGAAAAGGATTACGAACAAAATTTAGTACCATTATTCAATGCAATATTAGCAGTTTGTGAAAAAACTGGAACTAATATTCCTGAAGCAATGAAAGCTAATAAAAATGATTTAAGAAATTTTAACAGAATTGTTTCTGCATTAGCTAAAAAAATGTTAGCAGAAAGCTATGGCGGAGAAGGAAAAGTTAAACCAGAAGATCGTGAACAACTAGAAGTAAGAACAGAAAGTGTTGCTCAGATTATAAAAAATCATTATAAAATTGAATCTGAAAAAAGCATATTGAATATTGCTGCTTTGGGAGCAGATAGAGAATCTTTAGAAAAAAGTAAGGCTAAGATTTTAAATACTGCTGATAAACTTATTAATCAGATTGATGCTGAATTAGAAAAGAATATTCAAGAAAGTAAAATCAGAAAAATGATTTCTAAATTAATCAGAGAAAATTTTAGCAAATAAAATATTCTTCCTGATCCATTCTTTTAGGAAATTTTCTTTTCTTATTAAAGCCACATCTTGCACATGTGGTCATTTCTGCATTTTCTAGATACTTTGTTACACCAAATCTATGACCTTTATACCAACAAAAAACAAGAAATTTTATTTTTTTAATTAATCTTTGCATAAAGTATTTGACTTAAATATTTAAATAAATTTTTTAAATTGATGTTTTTATCAAAAAAGTTCAAATATAAATTTATAAGATCGAAGTGAGAATTGTAATCTGGGCATAATCCTATAAAATGTAATATTTGTTCCATTATTTTTTTAAAATTTCTAAATCTTTTTTCTCTACTCGAAAAGTACATTCATTATGAGAGCAAATACAGTACGTGCTGTATTCTTTTATAATTTCAACAATTTCACCTTTTTTTACACTAAACACGTTGTAGTTTTTAATTTTAGCTTTCATATTAATCTTTGTTTTTTGAATTTAAACGAGAATTTTTTGATTTTGTTACAAATTTAATATGTTTTTTTGAACTAAGAGTCAAATACCCTGAATTTAATTGTAATTTTTTAAATTTAATAATTTCTCGAACAATTTCAAGTCCTTTTTTAGAATTATGTTCATAAAAGAAGTTGTTTTTTTTCCCTTGGCCTGTACGCACTTTTGGGACATAATCAGTATCAATATAATTTTCAACGAGTTTTTTATTAAACTCATCTAAATTAAAGTAAAATTCTTTTATGATACTTTTGTGCACCTATTAAAAATAATAAATAAAAACATTATTTCAAACTATTTATAAACTAGAAATAAATTAAAAAAATATCATGAGTTATCCTTACGCAAATTATGAAGTTGTCGGCCTGAGTGGATCAAAAAATTTATATCCTTTTGATCCTACAAATTATAGAACTGCAACTACTGTTCATCAAATCTATTGTCTACAACAAGGATCTATAACAATTTATCCAATGTTAGGTTCTTCATTTACTTGGACTCCTGTAAGTGGATTATCAATGGATGTTTTAGTTTCTGCCGTTACAGTTAATTCTGGAACCTTTATTGGTTTTAGAGCTAGAAACGATGTCAATCCTTTCTATAGTAGAGGTGCTAATCAATAATTAAAATTATAAAATGGCTGCAGATTGCGTATTTACTTGTTTAAGTGGAACTTCTGAACAACAGAAACAGGAGTTATTTTACATGATTCGTCAAGAATTAGGTGAGCCTGTTGTTCAAGTTGAATTAGCTGATTCACAATTAGAAGTAGCTTTTTGTAAATCTATTAGAGAATATTCTACTTTTATAAATAATTGGTCATTAGAAAATAGAATGTCTCAGATGCTAGGTTTACCTAAGGACATTGATTTTACTTTAAAATATGTTTCTAATAATTTCTCTTTTGAAAGATCTTTCTCAAAAGCTTTTTCAGAACAAGCTGGTGCTGCATCTGATTCAATCAGAGAAATGAAAACAGCTCCAATTACACTTTCTGCTGGCACACAAGATTATTTTATTCCTGCAGGAAGAGAAATTAATGAAATTTTATGGTTTACTCCATCAATGATCAATTTATTTGGTCTTGATGCGTTTTCGAACTCAAATATTGCTTTTACTGAATTCGGTGCTTCTTTCGCTGGTCATAGTTTATATTATATTATGCCAGTATTTGATACTTTATTAACATCCACTTCAGCAAAAGTTAGAAATAAAGTTAGATCTGCTGAATATTCATATAGAATAACAGGTGCTGCAAATGGAACAAAAAGATTGAGTTTATATCCTATTCCAAATAATACAGGAAATACAGTTTATGGTATTACAGGTGGTGTAGGTGGTCAAACTCCCGGAACAGTATTTTATCGTTATTATGATGAAATTGGACAAGCAGGTAACTGGTCTTATAGTGGTTATTCTGCAAATCCTAATTATACGGGTGGAACAGGTTCTCAAGGAAATGGTTTAGTTTCTGGACCTGCTGATGCAAGATTAGATTTTTTAACGTATGATGAATTAAATTCTAATGGTAAATATTGGGTACAACGATATTCTCTTGCTATAGCAATGAGGATTTTAGGACTTTCAATTCGTGGAAAATTTGGTGGAAATTTACCAATTCCAGATGCTGAATTAACTCTTAATAGTTCTGATCTTTTATCTACAGCAAAAGATGATATGGCCAATTTAAAAGAAGAAATAAAAACTCAATTAGAAAAATTAAACTTTAAAGCATTATTAGAAAATAATTCTAGTATGCAAGAAAATATAAATAAAACACTTGCCTACAATATGTTAGGTATTTACATAGGTTAATAAATGGCAGAATTACCAGCAAATAATAATGAACTTCAGAATGAACGAATTCAGAAAACTGAAGAAGCCAAAGAGATGGATGTCAATAAAAAAGGCATTAAATTATTTTTTGGTGAGAAAGAAAGAAGATTGTTAGATAGTATGGGTCGTGAAATCGTAAACGACATTTTATTAGAAAGTTTTATTTTATACCGAATTGATTATAGAACTACAAAAACTCATAGAGTTTATGGTGAGGCTAAACAAAAAGTATACGAAACACCTGTTGAAATTTTTGGACGTGTAACAGTTGAAACAGATTCACCAAGTTATTTTGCTCCGGGTGGTTTGATTCGTGAAGGTTTAGGTAAATTTACTGCTCATGTGTATTTGACGCATCTTGAAGAACTTGGAGTTACTTTAAGAATGGGTGATTTCATTTATCACAAAGGTAACTATTATGAAATTATTGATAATGGTGCTTCTGATATTAACAACAAATATGCTTTTGGTTCTGATAAATTCTTTTATATTACTATCAAAGGTGTTGAGGTTAACAGTGATGTTTTCCAAGCTAGGTAATTTATTAAAAAAGAAATAATTATAAAATTAGAAAATGTTTAAAACCAGTCTGTTAAGGGCTGGTTTTGTTTTTTATAATTTTTTATAATAAATTTGATGACTTATCGACAGAAACTTGTCCAAAATCATCAAAATTAGAATTCATCAGGGTTTACCCACTAAGATTGTAAAAGACCAAAGGCTTTTAAAAGCTATTTGTGTTTTTTATGGTTTGAAGTACTTATATACTGGTGGAATTATTTTAAATATTTCTAAAAGATATGAAGAGATATCTAAGAAATTAGAAATATCTGAGACAAATCTAAGAAGTAAGATAAAATATCTTATAGAATTAGGATTAATCACTAGAAAAAATAATAATTTGACATTTGTTGGATTTACTAAAATTAAACAAATTTTAAAATTAAAGACTTTTAAATGTTTTAGGGTAGATTATAAAACACCTAAAAAATTAGAAATTTTAATAAAATGTTTATCGATAGAGGAAAATTATAAAAAACAAGAATATAAACTTCAACAGAAAGTTATAAAAGAAGAATTAAAAAGGTTTGGCAAAATAGAGGCAAAGAACACACAAAAGAAAATTATTCAGAAAATAAGGAAGGGTATTGGACCTTTGACTGAAAAATATAAACAGCGTGAACCTAATTTTTCTATCAATAAAGATTCTCTGAAGAAGGAAATGAATCCGGTAACAACACTTTCAAGACAAGGTGTTGCTAAACTTTTCAATAGAAAATCAAAATCTACTGGAACAAGATTTATTAATAAAATAAAAAAACATGGTTATGTTATAGATGATGAAAAAAGAATTGATCTTATCTATAAGAAATTTAACTTTAATATGTTTAGATCTTTGGAATTAGATTCTTCTTATTTTATCTATAAGAACAATCTATACCAAAGATTACCAAACAAACTAACTCTTACTAATATCTTTGCCTAATGTAGGTTGCACTTTTTGAAAAACTGTTGTTTTTAATTAAATTATTTTTCTATTTATAGATATAAATTCCGCTATGTCTATAACAAGAAATATTGATAATTTTTTGGATGAAAGTTTCAAAAATCATGATTATCTTCCTCAAAGGTTACTTTTAGAAGATATGGATGATGGTCTTTTGACTTTTTTGAGATCACTTGAAATTTCAGTGATGGATGAAAAAGCGAATACTAGAGCTGTTCCAGTGATATTTTTGACTCAAGAAAGATGGGCCGAATTTCGTAATAATTTTAAATATCTACGAGATGAAGCTGGTCAAGAGATTACAATGCCTTTTATGACTTTAAGAAGAAAAGGTGTAAAGCCGGGTGAAAATCCATTAAAAAGATCAACAATTCCGAAAAAGAAAAAATTTACTTTTTTACAAGTTCCAACATTTGATGGCTTGGTAAAAGGTTATGACATCTATAAAGTACCTCAACCCCCAAGAGTTGATATTGATTATGAATTGAGATTTTTTTCTCACTACATGGAAGATACTAACGTTTATTATGAAGAAATAATTGCAAATACATTTTCTGATAAAGAGGCTTATATAAACATTAATGGATATCCTCTTTTTACAGAGATGAGTGATCCAAGTGAAGAAAACACAGTTGATGATATAGAAGCAGATAGAAGATTTAGTGTTGTTGTTCCTATGACATTACATGGTAAAATTGTAGATCCTAGATTATGGGAAAAAGTTCAAGCAATTAATAAAATTAGAGTTGATATAAGTGAAGGTGGAAATAAATCAAATGCAAAATATGGTAACCCAGTAATAAACACTATAAATTGGTATGTAGATAATGGTTATGTAGAAGATTATTTTGAGGGATCATAAAAAAACGAAATAAAATAAAAAATAAATGGCATTAATTTTAAGATCAGTAAAAGGTTCAAAACTTACCATTTCCGAAATGGATGGTAATTTAACATATTTACAAAGTTTAGCGTTATCTGGTAGTTCGGGAGGTGGCGGTGGTGCTGGTGCTATTCCAGTGACTTATAGTCAACTTGTGGATAAAATAACAGGACAAACATTAACAGCCGGTACTACTTATATAATAACAGATTTTAAAACTTGTTATGACGTACCTGAATATTATGTTGATGGTGACCCTAAAGGCAGCGATGCAGTCGATTACAGGCAACAAGGGAGCATCAAACCCATTGTTGTTTTCGCCACAAGCACCGGCACAATCAGCTCAACCGCATACCAACCGGCGTATCCGAACGACAGGATCCAATATGATTGGACTTGGAATACAACTGAAATTACAAGCAGTGCTGCTTATGGTAGAATAACTGAAAGAATCGATGAGTTTAACAATAGGACCGATTATGATCACAGAAACATCTCTTTTAATAGATTTCAATCATATGATAAGGGTTCTCAACTAACAGGAACCATATATGCATTATATTCGCCAAGTACTTTAATTGGTCAAAATACTAAATTTTTAAGTGAAGTCAATCCCGGTGACATATTGCTGATTGACGGATATCAATTTGGTGGAATTGGTGTTAAAGTAGTTAGTGCGGCAACGGATACTCAATTGACCATTGTGACCGACCCTACATTCGGAGGTATTCCTTTTTGTGGAAACACTTATACTTTTTACACTGCTGTGGGAACAGAAAATTTTAATGAATACAAAGAGGTGTATGTCGGACAGAAAAACGAAGGTGATTGGGATGATGTCCAGACTTTCAATCTGAACGGAAGCGCCCTTCATAACTATGTCGGTGACTATTCCAAGTTCTATCTTGAAGATAATCTAAGCAACTCGGGATTCTTGTTGGCAAACAATGTATTTTATGATAACTCAGGAATATATTCAAATACTATTGGCGACAGGTCCTACAACAACACTGCAAGATATTGGTTCTTGAGAAACACGATTGCCGGCAGATTCTACAATAATGTGATTCATCGCAATGGTTTTTACAGCAATGATATTGGTGAATACTTTAATGACAATATTATTAAAAACCAGATGTACAACAACACAATCAATGAAGGTTTCAACGAAAATGTAATCTATTCCGAATTTTATGATAATGTCATTGGCAATTATTTCAACGGAAATGTAATCTATTCCGAATTTTATGAGAACCAGATAGGTTTGTATTTTGACTCAAATACCATTTCCAACTACGGCAATGTGAACAATTACAATTTCTATAGAAACAAGATTGGTAATAATTTTGAGAACAATAATATCAGACAGACCTTTCAAAACAACCAAATCGGCAACCAATTCAACAACAACACCGCTAATGGTGATTTTTATAAGAATGTTATTGGAAATGGATTTAATGAAAACTACAACATAGGTGATGACTTTTATGGTAATCACATAGGTAATGGATTTAATAACAATCCATTAATTGGTGACAATTTTCAAGATAATCGAATCGGAGAATATTTTAATAACAATAGTGTTTCATATAATTTTAATAATAACCAAATCGGCAATACTTTTGAAGAAAACACTTTAGGTGATACCCAATATTTCAATTGGGACAATACGGGTATTGAAAACCTAACGGCAAGAACTTACAATACTTTTTACAATTCATTAGATGGAAATGTAGGAAATGTAATTTTAGGTAAGGAACTTATAATGCATTTCTATCGTGATTCGGGTACAACACAAAGTAATGATACTTTAGTGGTTGGTGAAACATATGAAATTACAAATGTTGCTTTTGTTGGCGGTGATTTTAGTAATGTTGCCGATGTAATAGATGGTATAATCAATGAAGTTGGGTGTGTTTTTATCGCAACAGGAACAACACCAACTAGTTGGTGTGGGATAACCGTAACAGAATTAACCGTTTATAATGAGTATCATAAGGTTAAATTCACGCAATGGACACAGAATAATAACGGTGGCGGATTCTCATATGAAAGAACAAAGGTGTATCCGTCTGTTGAATCAACCGTTTATTTTACAAAATTAAATTACAGCAACCTAGTTGACATTGTTGTTCCTAGTCGCCTCGAAATAAAAAGGGGCAACAATCAAGCAATTTATAATGATGCTATAGAAAATGATTGGAATGAAAATGTTTCACCTGAAGGGACAGAATGGAATTCAATTTATACTCAATCAAATAATGGTAGTAATTTTGAAGACAACACAATTTTCAATGAATTCAAAGGAAATTACATCCGCAACGATTTTCAAATCAACACTATTGGCTCTTATGTTGGCAGCAATCAGTTTTCCGGAGATACCTATCAGAATGAAATTGGTTCATATACCTTTGACAATGACTTTTTAGGTTATATGTCAAATAACTCATGGATGAATAATTTCAACAACAATACCTTTGGGTATAATTTGAATAACAACAAGTTCAACTCATCAATTACCTTTAACAGGGTAGGTAATGATTTCTTCAATAATAAAATTGAAAATTATTTTCAAGAAAACACCATAGGCATATATTTTCAAAACAATGAGATTGGATCCTTTTTCTCAAATAATACTATAGATGATAATTTCGGTTTTGGATATGCGGACCCACAAGGAAATAAAATTGGAAACAATTTTTACGATAATACAGTTGGTGAGTATTTTTATAACAACTCTATCCCCGATAATTTCAGGTACAATACAATAGGTCCCTATTTCCAATGGAATGTGATTAATACGAAAATAGATTATACTGATTTCACAGTAAACTACGGAAATATTACAGGGTTTAGTTACACAACAATAGGAAATACTGCTATTGATGGTGTCTATAGTGGTTTGACGGGAACAACCACTGACATCGGCGAAGGAGCGACTTTTGATGTAGAAGTTGTAGGCGGGGAGGTTGTAGGTGTCAGTGGAAACACTGAAGGTATACTGTATTTAACAGGGGATTCAATAACAATAAACAGCAACCCAATGGGTGGGTCAATAAATGAATTTTCAACCAGTAATTTAACGGTAAAGGTCTACAAACCTGCGAACGGCGGTGCTGGTAACCAAGCACAAATGGATAACTTGATAGCCAACAGTCCGCTTTTTGACACGTATTATTCAACAAACATTCAGCGTGTTTCATACAGTACACACACCGGGGTGAATCAGGACAATTATGTAATGGAAATAGATGGTTACATAAAGATACCTGCTAACAATACATATTATTTCGGCTTGAGTAGTGATGATGCCTCGGACGCATTTATTAATGGAATAAAAGTTGCCGATTGGTACGGCAGTCACCCGGATAACGGAAACACGGCAGCAGGAAACAGGTATCCCATAACATTAACCGCCGGAACATATTCTGTAAAAGTCAGATTGCAAGAAGGTGGCGGAGGAGATATCGTAAGTTTGTTGTATAGTTATAATAATTCCAATTGGAACATAATACCTGACAATTGGTTTGCGTATAACCAAACAGGCACCACCGGCGTGTATGCCAATGTCGTGGCAACGGGAACCGGTTCGGGTGAAAATGCAACGTTTGATATTACTGTTGTAGATAATTTGGTTACTGATATTGAATTGAATAACGCAGGTTCTGGTTATCTGATTGGGGAAGAATTGGTGATATCCGGTAGTTCATTGGGTAGTGCTGATGATATAACATTATCTATCAGCTCAATTTATCCTGATGAAATTGTAATTAATGTTACTGGGGTTACATCAGCATCTTTGTTTTATGAACATTATACCAAGCAAATTTTTGAAAAAAGATTAGGTAATAAAAGAGTTTCATATTATGACGAAGAAGATGTATTAAACATTGATTCGATATATGAGGCTTCAGGTTATATTCCGGTATATAGCCAATCATTAACATTCCCTATTCCTTACGCTAGTTTTGAATTTTGGTGTGATGGTGGATATGCTAACAATGGTGGTAGTACTAATCAAACTGTGACTAATTCACAAGAGTTGGTGACTTTGTTCAACAATAACTTTAGACAATTTGGGTATTTCTTTGATAATAATGATGGAACTATTGGCTTATATATAAAGCCGTCATTAAAACAACAATATTGTCCAAGCGGGACATATACAATATTTGTATTTGAAGATTAAAAAATAAAAAAATTATGAGAATCTGCATATTATGCGAAGAGTCTAAAGTACTTCAAGCAAGAGAAAAAATGAAAAATGATAATATCTTAAGAATAGATTTATCACCGACAGGGGAATTGCCTGCAACTCATAAATTATGTGTTATGGCGGTTACTGAAGAAAAAGCGAAACAGATGATAGATTCTGCTGAACTAACAATAATTGAGGTAATGAACCCAAAAGAATTTTTGGAAAAACACAATCTAAAGAAAATTGGTAATTATAGTGGAATTGTTGGCAGTACAAAAGATAAACTTTTTTAATAAAAAAAAATAAAAAATGAGTAAAATAAAATATATAATAGATAATCATAATCAAACTTTGAGTAGTCAAAGTGTATATGGTAATTTATCAGCTACAACATTCTATGGTGATGGTAGTCATTTAACTGGTATTGTTGCAGGTGCTGGTGCTATTCCAATAGCTTATAGTGAACTTGTTGATAATATAAATTCTTCAGTATTAACAGCAGGAGCTACCTATATAATAACAGATTTCCAAACTTGTTATGATGTTCCTGAATATTATGTAAACGGACAACCTAAAGGAAGTTTAGATATTGATTATAGACAGAGCAATGTTGAACCTATCGTTGTTTTTGCTACAAGTGCTAACACAATTAGTTCAACCGCATATCAACCGGCATATCCGAACGATAGGATCCAATATGATTGGACATTTAGCTCAACCCCAAATACAGGTAATGATGCGTTTGGTAGAATAACAGAAAGAATTGATGAGTTTAACAATAGAACTGATTATGATCACAGAAACATCTCTTTTAATAGATTTAGGTCATATAATAAAGGATCTCAATTAACGGGAGTTATAGATAGTTATGATTCCTCAACGGGTGTAATAACAGGTAATGGAACCTTGTTTTTAAGTGAAGTAGAAATCGGGGATATATTATTTTTTGAATATCAAGGTAATATGATTGGTGTTAAGGTCACTAGCGGCAGTTCAAATACTTTAATAATTGTTGTTGTCGACCCGTCATTCGGAAGTACAATAAATTTTACAGGAGAACTTATTCCTTTTTACTCCTCAACATCAACAGGTAATTACTACGAATATAAAGAAGTTTATGTTGGACAAAAAATATCGGAGGATTGGAATGATTATTTAACTTTTAATTTAGATGGAAGTGCGATACACAACTATGTTGGTGATTATTCTAAATTTTATCTTAATGAAATTGGAAGTAACTCAGGATTTTTATTAGCTAATAATGTGTTTTATGGTAATAGAACCTATTCAAACACTATTGGTGACAGATCTTATAACAATACAGGAACGTATTGGTTTTCAAGAAACACAATTGCCGGTAGATTTTATAATAATGTAATTTATAATAATGGTTTTTATAGTAATAGTATTGGTGAATATTTTAACAATAATATTGTTAAATCCTCTGTGTATGGAAATGTAATTAAACAAGGGTTTGAAGGAAATGAAATTTATTCACAATTTTATGATAACGACATTGATAATGGTTTTTATAATAATAAAATTTATTCATCATTTTATCAGAATAAAATAGGATTATATTTTGAGTTAAATAACATTACTCAGCAATTCTATAGAAATGAAATTGGTTATGGGTTTAATAATAATCAAATAAGCGGGGAAACGTATACAAATAGAATAGGTGAGCAATTTGAGAATAATACAATATATAGTTCTTTTTACGATAACCAAATATTCAATGAATTTAAGGGCAATATAACGTATCAGAGTTTTTATGAAAATAGATTAGATTGGGGATTTGGAGGAAATCAATTTAGTGGGTCTTGTGCGGGTAACTCATTTGGACCTAGTATTGATAGTAATGACTTTTTGGGTTCTGTTTATGTAAATATATTTAAAGGTGGTGTTTATCAAAACACTTTTGGTGATAATTTTACCGATAACAATATCGGTTTTGGTTTTAATAATAACACAATAGGTGAAAATTTTGGTTACGGCGGTTCATCACCACAAGGTAATATCATAGGTAATAATTTTTATAATAATACAATAGGAGAATATTTCTATAACAACTCGATTGCAGACAATTTCAAAAATAACGAAGTAGGTAATTATTTTCAATGGAATGTAATTAATGCAAATATAGATCACACTTATTTTACACTTAATTACGGAAACATCACAGGATTTAGTTATACCACAATAGGAAGAACTGCTACTGATGATATTTATACAAATTTATCAGTAACTACAAATGGTGGTGGTACTGCTGCCACTTTTAACGTTGAGGTTTCAGGTGGAACAGTAATTGGTGTCAGTGGAAATACTGAAGGTAGGTTATATTCTAGTGGTAATACATTAACAATGCTTGGAACTCAAATTGATGGTGTAACAACATCAGGTGGTATTATATATGGATTTTCAAGTGATGGTATAGGTAAAAATGGTTCCTATGGAGTTTATAATAATTTACCAGCAACTGGAGGCACTGGTACAGATGCAACGTTTAATGTTTCAGTTTCAACTACATTTAATTTAGTTTATGAAATTACACTAAATAATCCCGGTAGTGGATATACATTAAATGATGAATTAGTAATAGTTGGTAGTTTATTTGGTGGTGTTGATGGTGTTGATGACATCACAATAACCGTTAGCACACTTTATTCTGATGATATAACAATTACTGTTACGGGCGTTACATCAGCTTCTTTGTTTTATGAAAATTACACTAAGCAAATTTTTGAAAGAAGATTAGGTGATAAGAGAATTTTATTTTATGATGAAGATGATGTATTAAATATTGATTCGGTATATATAATTTCTGGTTATATTCCAGTATATAGTCAAAATCTAACATTCCCTTATACTTATACAAGTTTTGATTTTTGGTGTGACGGTGGATATGTTAATGGTGGTGGTACTACTAATCAAACTGTGACTAATTCACAAGAGTTGGTGACCTTATTCAACAATAACTTTAGACAATTTGGGTATTTCTTTGATAGTAATGATGGAAAAATTGGTTTATATATAGATCCTATATTAAAACAAATTAATTGTCCAAGTGGAACATATACAATAAATGTATTTAATGATTAAAAGAGTAGAGGTGTAATAATTCAGATACAAAATCAATTATTTTTTTGTTTTAATTTTTTATATCCTATTTTTAATTCAGATAATTTCTTATCAAAGAATTTATCTTGTAATTTTTTTTTACATATCATTCTTTGATAATTACAGGTATCTACAAAACTAGCTAATACCTCATCTGTTTTTGCTTTATTTACTGCGTCAAACGTTACTTTGTTTGAATGTTTTAAATTTATATATTCTTGAGATGCAATGATCTCATTAAATTTTTCAAATCCCAATTGATTAATTAAATCATTTTTAATAATGTCAATTATATTTTTAACAGCATCATTTATTTCTAATTTTATATCTAAAATTGATAGATAATCAAAAGCGTATGCTTCATCAACACTTATTTTTATCATAGTATAATTTCAAATTTATTTAAACCTTCTGGGAAGAAAAATGAATGATTATATTCTTTTCTAACATATTTGTGAAAAAATATTTTTGGTTTATCCATTTTAATGCTGTTTACTAAATTCTTTATACTAGATTCCATTAAATGAACTTCTTCAGCATTTTCAATTAAAGTAAGTAAGTCAAATACATTATATTCAATAGGGTTTTCAATAATTTTTAAATCATTTCTTATTTTATTTTTATCTACATTATGAACAAAAATATATTTTTCACTGTTTGGATTTAGGATTTTACAAATATCATTTTCTAATAAATAATTTCTTTCTAAAAAAAAGTTATCAAATCTTATATTAAATGGTACTTTTAACATCTTATAATATAGTTTATCAAATGTTTCACATTCAAAATTTTTCATAAGGTCAAAATAGTTAATACGTTTAAAAATTATATTATTTAAATCAATTCTTTCTAATCCGTAACATAAGTTTGTTAGAATTAAATCATTTTGTAGGTTATTTTCTAAAATGTAATTTTGAGTTAATTTATCATCGCCAATAGCTAAAATTTTAATGTTTTCATCATCTCTAAACATATATTTTACATTGTCATAGCATTGTGGTATACAAAATAGAGAAACGCAGCCTTCTATCTCTTTAATGTGTCTAACTAAACCATTACAGATTATATGATCACCTAGACCTAGGCTGTGATAAATATATTTCATGATATTTATATTTTTATAAATATGAAAATATAAACAATATGAGAATCTGCATATTATGCGAAGAGTCTAAAGTGCTTCAAGCAAGAGAGAAAATGAAAAACGATAACATCTTGAAAATAGATTTGTCACCAACGGGGGAATTGCCTGCAACCCATAAATTATGTGTCATGGCCGTAACCGAAGAAAAGGCAAAACAACTCATGGATTCGGCTGAATTAACAATAATTGAAGCGATGAATCCAAGTGAATTTTTGGAAAAACATAACTTAAAGAAAATTGGAAAATACGGATTTGGAAACTTATAAAATAAAAAAAAATTTCATCTCAAAAGATGAAGTCAACCAAATAGTAAATTGGATTGATTCTGTTGATCATATCGGTAATGATAGCAATCATCACCTAACAGAACTATCTAAGACACTAAATGGTAAATCTTATATTTTTGATATTTCCAACACATCTTTAACAAATTATATTACAAAATTTCAATCAATTTCTAATGTATCTCATGATCTATTACCTGAGTTTATTCATGAAATAATTGATAGAATATCTAAAGAATTTAATTTCTCAAAAGATAATATATTTCTTCAGGTAGTAGATATGAATAAAGGTGGAAAAATTAATCCACATTATGATGCAGCAGTTGATGGTTATGTTAATTATAAATGTAACATAAGTGTTCTATCTGAAGATTATGATTTTTTTATAGATAAAGAATCAATTAAAATTCAACAAACTGACATTTATGGATTTGAAGCTTCTTTATATAAACATTGGACAAACGAATTTAATTCAAGAAGAGTTTTTTTAAGTTTTGGATTTGTTTTACCCTATGAAATTTTAAAAAGAACTGAAAATGATCCAAGAGTGAGATTAAGTAAAAGAATTGAAAAATACTTTCAAAAATAAAATATTTATTAAACAAAACAAAATGTCAACAAAATATATTGTAAATGATTTAATAGGTCAAACCATTTCAGGTGACCTAACAATCAACGGAAACATAATCGTTACTGGAACATCAAATAATAATGGTGTGTACAGAGCATTATTAACTCAAACAGGTCCTATTACAGGGACTAGTTTATCCGATTTTGATTATGGTTTGATTGTTGGTGAAACATATACTATTACAAATTATGTGATTGATGATGATTTCAGTAATATTGCTGACGTTCAAAGTGGAGGAACTCTTATTTTTGATTATGTTGGGACTGCAATAGGTTATGGAGGGGTTAATGGTGTTACAGGAACAACAAGTGGTTTGGGTAGCGGGGCAACTTTCAATGTTGGCTGGTGTGGTACAACATATAATTCGGTTACTGTTGTATCTAGTGGGGTTGATTACGTTGTAGGAGATACAATAACAATATTAGGAACAGATGTTAGTGGTAGTACGCCCGAAAATAATATAACAATAACTGTTACTGATTTAACACCAACTGAAACGGGTTGTGTGTTTATTGCAACAGGTCAAACTCCAAACTATTGGGGTAATAATTCTGAATTAGTATCGGATGGTGGTTTAATTGTTGATGTTTTAGAAAATAATTTTGGATATGAACTTTTTTGGATTCAAACCCCGTTTGGGGGTGATGGTTACTATATTGCCATTAATAGTATTGCCATTAATAATATCACAGGACCAATTTATAATTCTTTTCAAAGAGATAAAATAGAAGTAATTACACCACTTAAATCTCCTTTTTATTATGGAGGAGGTCCTTCATTTCCTTCATTTATTGTTCCGGGTATTAGTTCTTTTATTAATAAAGATTCATTTATTTTTATAGACGTATATGATTTTATGGGCGGACTTTCAAATGATTTATTATACTATACCCCTATTGAAATTAAAATTAACCAAGGCCCACTAACCCCTGTAATTGCATATGGTTTAAATGTTAGTTTATTCCCTTATAGTAACATATCTATTGATGTTATTGCGGGAGAAAACTACGTTCAAGCTTTTTATGGTGATAATGTGTTGGTTAATAACATTAATGAGTTAGTTATCGCATTAAATAATGATACAACCATTAATTATCTCGGTACTTTTTCAGTAAATGATGGTGTTGAGAATGGTATCATATTAACAACAACTGAAAGAATAAAAAATCAGTTTTCGCCTAACAATACATTAACTTTTGAAGTCTTTAATGATTAATTATAAAAAATAAAAAAAAATGGTAAAATATATAAAAAGAACAACAGATAATAAGTATCTAAAATCAGTTGAAAATGAAATTTGGGTTGATAATATAAAAGATGCATATGAAATGAGTTACAGGGAATGTGAAGAAGCTAAAACTGCATTAAATGGCGTTTTTTTACCTGAACAATTAAAAGAAATTGTTAATATGAATAAAAGTAAACCAATTTCTGAAGAAGAAAAACAAGAACTTCTTAATTTATTAAGAAAATAATCTCGATAAAAATTATTTTTTTCTGAGTTTGAAAAAATATTTACTATTTATTTTAAATTGATCAACAAAAGTGAAGGCTAAAAATATATCAGGGAGGAGAATAAAAGTTGAATATGGGTTTAATACGATCAGAAAAAGAGAACTTTTAAATCCAGAACAAATAATAGAAATTGATCAATTTGATTATGAATACTTGAATAAATTAGGAGTATTTGTAATGGGAGAAATGATAATAATTGAGGAACCAAATTCAATAGATAAAATGGCTCAAGCAAAATTAGATGCTGAACAATACATAAATCAAAAAAAATAAACAAAAAATAAAAAATATAAATAAATGGCAACAACAGTATTTGTTTCACCGGGAGTATACACAAGAGAGCAAGATTTTACATTCTTTGCTTCTAGAATAGGTTTAACCAGACTTGGTTTAGTTGGTTTAACCCCTAAGGGACCTGCTTTTGAACCGATAAAAATTGCTTCATCTGAAGGATTTTCAAACAGATTTGGTAACCCAAATTCTGATTTTCCTTTGACGTATGTTGGATATAGGTTTTTATCACAATCATCTGAATTGACTTTAACAAGAGTTTTAGGTCAAGTTGGTTATTCTGGCTCAAACGCATGGGTTATTACATCATCAGCTGATACTCAATATTCATTCTCTTCAACTACTCTTGCTGTTTTAAAAAGTAAAAAAGATGCTAATGGTAATTATCATTATAAAAATTCTGGAGATTTAGTATGGGGCGGTGGAGCAAATCAAACATTATTAAGTGCATTTACTATTACTAGTGCAGTTGGACCATTAACTGGTTATCCGGGTAGTTCGGTTACAGTTTCATTAAATGAAAATGATGATACTTATATTTTAAAATTAGCTGGTCAAACTCCTAAGAGTTTTGATGGTGATTTAGGATTTTATGTAGATTTGATTACTCCTCATTTGATTAGACAATCGGCTGCATCAGCAACCACAAATAGTCTTGGTACTAATATGACATCATCAGGTTTTGTGTTTAAATCTACATCGCCATATAAAGATTATACTGAAGGTTTCAAAAATTCAATTACACCTATGATTGTAGGTCAGGTTGTTGGTAATTCAGTAAGAGATTTATTTAAAGTAGAAACTATTTCTGATGGAGATGCTTCTGCAGAGGAGATAAAGGTTTCTTTTGCAAATATTGATCCTACAAACAATACATTTGATGTTGTTGTAAGAAGATTTTATGATACTGATGCTACAACATTAACTAGTGGAAGATTAGAATTATTCCGCCAATGTACTATGGATAGAACTAAGCCAAACTTTGTCGGTAAGGCTATTGGTACAACTGATGAGATTTATCCAAGACTATCTAACTATATAACAATCACTTTAGCTGATAACTTCCCTCAAGATCAAGTTCCTGCAGGTTTCAAAGGTTATCCAGTAAGATCAGGTACAAGTTCTAATGCTCCTCAGATATTATATAAGCAAAATTATGTTGCTACTGATAATATTTCTAAAACTTATTTAGGTTGTTCTGAATTAGCTTATACTGCATTAACATCAAATGTTGTTGGTATTAAGAGTTCCGTACAAACATTAGAAAAAGATATATTTAAATATAACGGAGCGGATTCGACTGGTGTTATTACAACAAAAGGTTTCCACATGGAAAGTGGAGCTGATACTAATAACTTCTATGTAGGTAACCAAGCTTCTCTTACCAATTACACTAAACCTGAAAGAAAGTTCACTGTAGCTCCTTATGGTGGTTTTGATGGATGGCAACCTTACACAATCCCTACTTTTACTAATGATCTAGCTGATAGCGATAATTTAGATGCATTTAAAGCTTGTATTGATTTAATGGCTCCACCTGAGTCTGTGGATATTAATGTATTTGCAGCTCCAGATGTAAATTATTATGATAATTTACTTGCTGTAAACTATGCACTTGATATGGTTGAAAATAGAGCTGATTCTATTTATATTATAGAGAGTCCAAGATTATCTACTGATACAACAAAAGCAACAGCTACTGATGCTGCTTCTGCAATTGAAGAATCAGGTATAGATTCTAGTTATGCTGCTACTTACTGGCCTTGGATTCAAATTGAAGATCCTACAAGTAATAAGTTTATTTATATTTCTCCTACTGCTGAAGTTGTGAAAAGTATAGCATTAACTGATAATATTGCTTACTCTTGGTATGCTCCTGCTGGTTTAAATAGAGGTCAAGTTAATTGTATTAGAGCTGATGTACAATTATCAAGAGATGATCGTGATACTTTATATGATGCAAATATTAATCCTATTAATACAGTAGCTCAACAAGGTGTAACAATCCAAGGACAAAAAACACTTCAGATTGAACAATCTGCCCTTGATAGAATTAACGTTAGAAGATTATTCTTACAAATAAGAAGATTAGTTGCAGCTGCATCACAAACATTATTGTTTGAACCTAATGATCAAACTGTACGTGACCAATTCTTGGCTAAGGTTGAACCATTGTTATTACAAATTCAAAATCAGAGAGGTATATTTGCTTATAAAGTTACAGTTGATGATTTTAATACTGCAACTGAAGATTCTGACAGAAATACTTTAACAGGTAAAATTGCAATTAAACCTACTCCAGCATTAGAATTCGTTGATTTAACTTTCCAAGTTCTTCCTACTGGAGCAAATTTTGAAGATTTCTAAAATTAAAATTAAAATTTAGAATTGATTAAAAAAAAATAAACAAAAAATAAAAAATATAAAATAAATGGCAACAACAGTATTTGTTTCACCGGGTGTATATACAAGAGAACAGGATTTTACATTCTTTGCCTCTAGAATCGGAATAACCAGATTAGGAATGGTTGGTTTAACAACCAAAGGACCTGCTTTCGAACCTATTAAAGTACCATCTCAAGAAAGTTTCCTTTTTAGATTTGGTGGTACTAATCCAGAATATCCACTTCCTTATGTGGCTAATGCATTTTTGGGTCAGTCTTCTGAGTTAACAATGACAAGAGTTTTGGGTAAGGAAGGATTTACTAACTCTGCGGCTTGGTTAATGACAAGCGATGATGACAATTCAACATTAGTTGTTATAAGAAGTAAATATGATTATAATTTAAATAGTTTTATATATACTTCATCAGCCTCATCAACTTCAAATGGGTTAAACATTTCAACTTCTACTCCATTTAGTCCTCTAGCTTCGTTTACTATTAGTGGTGGTTCAGCTACTCCTTTGTCTGCTTATACAAATGGTTTAACTGTTACATTGGATGAATCACAAAAAAGTTATATTGTAAATGCATTAGGAACTAATCCTGTAAATACAGCAGGTGATCTTGGATTGTTTGTTGATATTATTACTCCTCACTTTATAAGACAAGCATATTCTGCAAGTACTTTAACAAATGTTAATGGATTTACTTTTATAGGTCCTTCCCTTCCTAATTATGATAGATATTCTGATTATACAGAAGCTTATAAGAACTCTAATACTCCAATGATTGTATCAAAAGTAATTGGTTCTTCTGTTAGAGATATGTTTTATTTTGAAACTATATCTGATGGTAATGCTTCTGCTAATGAAATAAAAATTTCAATTGCTAATATTGATGATATAAATAAAGTATTTGATGTTGTAGTTAGAAAATTTGATGATACTGATGCTAATACTTTAACGAATGGTAGATTAGAGTTGTATAGAGGTCTTACAATGGACGATACTCAACCTAACTTTATCGGTAAAGCAATTGGTACAACAGATGAAACTTATCCTAGACAATCTCAGTATGTAACTGTTACATTTGCTGATAATTTTCCAAGAAATACAGTTCCTGCAGGGTTTAAAGGTTATTATTTAAGAGATAATCCTCACAATAGTATTATTCCTGCAAACTTGTTATACAAAACAGGATATACAGCAACGGATACAGTTTCTAAAACTTACTTAGGTATATCTGAACTTGCTTATACTTTATTCACTCCAGAATTAGTTGGAAGAAAATTATCTATTCAATCAATTGAAAAAGATGTTTTCAAAAATCAAGGTGCAGTAACAACTGGTACAACTCAAATTAAAGGTTTCCACTTGGAAAGTGGAGCTACTAATGTAGAATATGTAACAGGTGCAAAGGGTTCAATTAGTGATTATACAAAAGCTCAAGCTAAATTTACTGTAGTTCCTGCTGGTGGTTTTGATGGATGGGATCAATTTAGAATGCCAACATTTACAGATGATGCAGTTGATGCTTTTAACGTACAAGCATTTAAAGATGCAATAGATTTAATGTCTGTACCTGAAACAGTTGATGTTAACTTATTTGCTACTCCGGATTGTAATTGGTTAGATCACTATGGTGTTGTAGAATATGGTATCTCTATGGTTGAAAATAGAGCTGATGCTGTATATATAATTGATGCTCCTCGTTATGCTTCTGATGGAAGTCAAGATAGTGCAGCTATTGCAACAGATCTTCAAGGTACAGGTATAGATTCTAACTATAGTGCAACTTACTGGCCATGGATTCAAATTTTTGATGCATCATATCAACAATTCGTATTTACTTCTCCTACTGCTCAAGTAGTAAAGAATATAGCATTAACTGATAACGTTGCTTATCCTTGGTTCGCACCTGCTGGATTAACAAGAGGTAAAGTTAATTGTGTCAAAGCTGATGTTAAATTAACCAGAGATGATAGAGATAATCTTTATGATGTAAATATCAATCCTATTAATACTACAATTTCTGAAGGTGTAACAATCCAAGGACAAAAAACACTTCAAGTTAAGCAATCTGCTCTTGATAGAATCAACGTAAGAAGATTATTGTTACAAGTTCGTAGATTAATTGCTGCAGCTTCTCAGACGCTTTTATTTGAGCCTAATGACCAAACTGTACGTGATCAGTTTTTAGCTAAGGTTGAACCTTTGTTGTTACAAATTCAAAACCAAAGAGGTCTTGCTGCATTCAGAGTTGTTGTAGACGATTTCAACACAGCTTCTGTTGATTCTGACAGAAATACTTTAACAGGTAAGATTCAAATTAAACCTACTCCAGCATTAGAATTTATCGATTTAACTTTCCAAGTTCTTCCTACTGGAGCAAACTTTGAAGATTTCTAAAAATAGATTTTAATAATAGTTTAAAGCGAGATCCTAAATGGATCTCGTTTTATTTTATATCCATTTCAAATCTAATATTACCACAATCCCAAATTCTATCCATTTTAAGAGTTTGTGCCAATTCCCATTCAGTCATAGATAAAATAATATCTTCTTTGTTTTCAATTAATTTTAAAATCTTTTTCTTATTAAAAGTAAATCTATGATACCTTTTCAAATAATCCCCTTTTTTAAAATACCAATAACTTGGAGGTGTAAATTTTATGAAATTGAAATTGTTTTTTATATAAACTGTTTTTTCTATGTCTAATCCGGACCATCTACAATCAGCAAAAGTTAAAATAAAATTTGGGTTATAGTTTTTTATAAAAAAATTTAAAAGTTTACTAAAACCACCTACAATATTGTAATCTATCTTACTACAAAATCTTGATAATTCCCAGCTATTGTCTTTTTTCTTGTAATCACCCATCCAATTTCTCAATTTAATGAATGTTATAAGTGAAATTAATTCTTCATTATAATATAGTCCTAATCTTATTTCATCAACGGTATCACCTTGTATGTGATTGTTATTTAAAAATAATCTTTTTTCTTCTAAGTTAACAATTTTTATTTCACATTTTCTAGCAAATATTTTTTTATCTATCAACCCAAGAGAGTTTTTTATTTTACTTTTAATTATGTTTTTATTAAAAATCCATTCATCTTCAAATATGTGAATTAATTTAATGTTTTTACTATAACAATCTTTTGTTTTATTAAGATGATAATTTCTGTCTTTAGTTCCTCCTATTTCCGAATGATAATAATTTCCATTTAATTCTATCGCCAGTGATTTACTTTCAATGTAAAAATCTAATTCAAATGGTGTAATAATCCTAGTATTATTTTCACTGAATTTATTTTCAAAGCCTAATTCAATTAAAAAATTTCTGAATTCTTGATGCAATTTATTATTCTTATAAACCGGATAACAAACTCTACAAACTGGTGGTCTGTTATTTGAAAATGTACCGTCAAATTCCGTGTTACATTTATTACATTTAAATTTATATACTTTATATCCTTCTTCCCCTCTCAATCCTTCATATTCTGATAAAAGTTCTAAATCATTATTTTTAATTTTATTAATTAGAATACTTTCTGGAAATTTATCATAGTATGATAATTTTATTTTTTCTTTTATTTTGTCATTCTTAGTAGCGTTTTCAAACCCATACTTTTTTAAATTGGTTTGATCTTTTTTGTTTTTTATTTCTTGATTTTGAATAGGATTTTCAACTCCATATCTCTTTAGATTTGTTTCTTTTTGCTTGTTTAATATATCCTCATTTTGAATTGCAAAATCAACTCCGAATTTTTCAAAAGTGGTTGTTTTAGCTTTATCCCTGTTATTAAAATTTTCATCATCATACTTAGCTTTTTTCGTAACTTTCGCTTTATCTCTTATTTTATCAACAGAAAGAGTATGTTCAAAACCATACTTTAATAAATTAGTTTTTTTGGCTTTATCATAATTAACATAGTTTTCATCACCATACTTTTCAATTTTAGTTTTTTTAATTTTCTCTTTGACTTCATCAAGCATTAAACTGGATTTTACTCCATATTTTTCCAAAACTGCTTTAGATGAATTTTCTAATCTTTGTTTTTTATTTTCCGGTCTTAGAGCCCATTTTTTTCTACATTCATCTGAACAAAGTTTATTTGTTGTTTTTTTCCTTACTGAAAATATTTGATTACATTCTAAACAATTTCTATCTTCTCTAGAGTTAATTCTTTTTAATTCATCTGCACAGATTCTGGAGCAAGTTTTTCTCTCAATATTTTTTTCATTTTTACAAATTGGACATTTATCTTTCAAATTTAAGTTATTCATACGCTTGAGTTTGTAAACATAATTATAAGTAAAAATATTTAAAAATAAAATTATTTACTAATTTTTTTAAAGAATTATTTTTAATAAATGTCAAATTCCATTAAGGAAATTTATTTAATGTTTGTTCCAGAATTGAATATTTGTAAAATTGGTTTAAGTAACAATTCAAAAAAAAGGATAAAACAATTACAAACGGGATGTCCATATCAAATTAATTTGACCAAAATATACAGAACAGAATTAGCTGCTAAAGTAGAAAAAATATTACATAGACATTTCAGAACCAGAAAAGTAGATCAACAAGATTATAATTTAACCGGAGAATGGTTTAGGTTAGATATTGATCAGATAATCAATTTTGAACAGATGTGTAAAGAGTTTGAGGATAATATTATTTATTTAAAAAGTCAAAATAATCCTTTTATATTATAAGTCCAATACAAATTTCATACTACCACAATCCCAAATTCTATCCATTCTATTCTTTTTAGCAATTTGCCATTCTGTTAGTTCTGGTTTTTCGTTAAATAATTTGATTAGCTTTTGTTTATTGTATTTAAAACGATGATACCTTATAAAATAATTACTTTTTTCAAAGTAAAAATAATTGGGTTTAGTTGTATTGATATATTCAAAATTACATTTATGATAAACTGTTTTTTCTGGATTTAAACCACTCCAACGACAGTCGGCATAAGTGAAAATTTGTTTAATATCTGGATTATTCTTTTTGAAATGATTTAATAATTTTTCAAATCCACCAATAACATTATAATCTATTTTAGAACAAAAACGTGATAATTCAACTGATTGATTATTATTTTCATTATTCTTTAATCTATTTCCTAATGCTAATCTGGGCTTGCAGAAAGTCATTACTGAAACTAATTTATCCTCATAGAATAGACCATAACTTTTAAAATTTACATCATTACCTTGTATATGATTTTCTTCTAAAAATATCTTTTTTTGAAGGAATGATATTTCTTCTATTTTACAATTTCTTGCAAAAATTTTATTAGGAGTTAAATTCAAATAATTTTTTATTCTACTCTTAACAATATCTTTTTTAAACATCCATTCATCTTCAAAAATATGAATCAGCTTTATATCTTTAAAATTACACAATTGAGATTTTCTCAAATGATAGTTTGGTAGTTTATTTCCGGCCATTTCAGAGTTAAAATAATTACCGTTTAATTGAAGAACTGCACTGTATTTCTCTAGATAAAAATTTAATTCTAATGGATAAATAATTTCTTTTGTATTTTCAATGTATTCTAAATTGAGTGAATTCAAAAATTCTTTAAATTCAATTTGTTGTTTCGCAATACTCGTTAATGGATAACACCTTCTACAGATGGGTATAGAGTCAAACGACCATTCAAAAATATTATCACATAAATTACAGGTTAATTGATATTTAATATTTTTTGTTTTTTTATTCTCATTTATATCAAATTTTAAATCATTCTTTGCAATAATTTCTTTTATTTTATTTGTTTTATTTGATTTTTGAATATTTAAATAAAGATCAGAACTAAAATAATAATCAGATTTAAATCTTTCTTGATTCAATTTTTTTAATTTATCCCTACACTCATTTGTTTGTACTGTATAATCAACTCCGTATTTTTCTCTATTTGTTTTTTTTAACTTATCTAGGGATTCTTTTGTTTGAAGATGATGATCTACGTTATACTTTTCTTTAATTGTACTTTTTGCTTTCTCTCTATTATTGAAATTAGGATCATTGTACTTTGACAATTTTGTTTGATCTGATTTTTTTTTATAATCTTTTATTTGAGAAGGATGTTCCACATCATATTTTTCTTTTAAAGAAGATTTTATTTTTTCATAGTTGTTATAATTCTCATCTCCATATTTTTCTTTTTTTATTTGTTTTAAATTATCATAATAATTTTCAGTTTCAAAAAAACTCTTCTTACCATATTTTTTTTCTATGGATTCAAAAGTTTTTTTCATTCTTTCATCTTTATGATTCTTTTTATATAACTCAGTACATTCTTCGCTACAGTTCTTTTTGTTTTTTTTGTTTCCAGCATCAAATTCCTTTTTACAGGTTTCGCAAACTTTAACTCGTTGAATCTTAGGTCTTCCCATGTTTTTAATAATAACGTACAATATAATGTTCATATAAATATACATAAAAAAAACATTAAAAACAAAGAAAAAATTTTTTTACTTTATTTATAAATAAATAAAACTTAAATATCATGCCTACACTAATGTTTAGACCGGTTCCAATTGATCAGGAACCAAAAATGAAAAACAGATTCGTTCTTGAATTCCCTACGGAATTAGGAATAGAATCGTATCTAGTTCAGACTTCTAAGAAGCCTTCAATTTCGATAGACAAAGTAGATATTCCTTACATGAATACTAAAACCTACGTTGCTGCGAAATACGCTTGGGATGAAATGGACGTAACGTTCATCGATGTAATCGGACCATCTACTACTCAAAAAGTAATGGAGTGGGTTCGTCTTCACGCTGAATCTACAACTGGTAAAATGGGTTACGCAGTTGGTTACAAGAAAAATCTTGTATTAAAAGCTCTTGATCCAGTTGGAGTAGAAGTTGAAAAATGGACTCTAGTTGGTTGCCAAATCGTTAAAGCATCTTTTGATGATTACGATTATGGTTCTGCAGAACTTGCTAAAGTAAGTATCACTATCCAACCTGATAGATGCTTATTATCAGCATAATCTGATTAAAAAATTTTCGGTTTCTTATTGTTCAGCGACACTTGAAAAGGTGTCGCTTTTTTTATGTCCTATTCTTTTTTTTCTCTATTTATTTTAAATCTAACACTAATGTCAAAATTAACAATTTACAAAGAGTTTTATAGAATAAATTATATAAATGGAGTAAATGATAATTATACATTAATAAATCCTTATGCTCTTTCGGCTTCAACATTCAATTTTGCAACAAATGAATTAATAGAAAATTTAACTGTTGACTATGAAAGTTTAGGTAGTTATTTTGTCAATTTAAATGGTAGTTTGTATTTCTTTCCAACTGTATACCAGATTGTGTGGTATGTACAATATTTAAATAACAATATAACAAAACAATTAAAAACTAAATTCATATTTGACCCTATAAATCAAAATTTAATATCTGAGCTTGATATAGAATTTGCAAAATATGCAAACATTGATTATGAAATTATGGATTCTGTGCCGCTAGAATTTGAAATAAAAACTAATTAAAATGAACCAAAAGCCATTCATAATAAAAAGAAATGATACGTTACCAGAGTTATCAATAAACATTAAAACAAGAAATTGTATTAATGCAGTTATTCCATTTGACTTATCTAATGTTAGTGGTTGCACTTTCTCTATGGCAGATGAATGTGGGAATATTGTAATTGCTTCTAATCCTGCACAAGTTACAAGTGCATCAGGCGGAACAGTTCAATATAGTTGGCAAAATGGTGATACTGGTATGAGTGGAAAATTCCAAGGAGAATTTGAATTGTTTTTTAATGATGGTAAAAAAATATCTATACCTAATCTCGGGGCAATTGAAATTTTTATTAGTGAAGATGTTAATAATTTATAAAAGAATATGTCCGGATATTATATAATACCAATACCTACTCATTATTTAGATTTATCTGGTGGAACTGTTACTGGACAGACTTTCTTTTCTTCTGGTTTATCAGCAGATACTTTTTATTTGACTAGTACTCCAACTAATGACAATACAGTAAATAATGTTTTAGTTTATAATTCTACAACAGGAGCAATTGAATATAGAGATGCAAATTCAATTGGTGTTTCAGGGAACTTTGTTCCACTAAGTGGTGGAACTATGACAGGACAATTAAATGTCCCTTCTATTTCTGCTAATACATTAAGTGGTTTTACAATTTTTTCAGGATCAACTCCATTAGCAAATATTTTCCCTTACAGTGGAACTAATATTGGTAATGGACAAACTTCTGTTTTTAAACAAAAAAATAATAATTTATTAGAATTTAAAACACTATCCGCAGGAACTAATATAATCGTCACTGAATCAAATAATACTATAATTATTTCAGCTAGTGGTGGAACTGGTAGCTCAGGTGCTTCTGGTAGTGCAGGAAGTGCTGGTTCATCAGGATCATCTGGTTCAGCAGGTAGTGCTGGTACATCTGGTTCAGCAGGAAGTGCAGGTTCTAGTGGTAGTTCAGGTAGTTCCGGTTCATCTGGTAATTCAGGAAGTGCAGGTAGTGCAGGTTCTAGTGGTAGTTCAGGTGCTGCCGGTACATCAGGTAGTTCAGGAAGTTCTGGTGCTAATGGTACATCAGGTAGTTCAGGTTCATCTGGTAATTCAGGAAGTTCAGGTAGTTCGGGAAGTGCAGGCTCTAGTGGTAGTTCAGGTGCTGCCGGTACATCAGGTAGTGCGGGTAGTTCTGGTACTAATGGTACATCAGGTAGTGCGGGTAGTTCTGGTACATCAGGTTTAGCAGGAAGTGCTGGTTCAAGTGGTAGTTCAGGTGGCACAGGTACATCAGGTAGTTCAGGAAGTTCTGGTACTAATGGTACATCAGGTAGTTCCGGAAGTTCTGGTGCTAATGGTACATCTGGCAGTGCTGGTTCATCAGGCAATGCAGGTAGTGCGGGTAGTTCGGGGAGTTCGGGTTCATCTGGCTCATCGGGTAGTGCGGGTAGTTCGGGGAGTTCGGGTTCATCTGGCTCATCGGGTAGTGCAGGTACATCTGGTAGTTCAGGGAGTTCTGGTGCTAATGGTACATCTGGCAGTGCTGGTTCATCAGGTAATGCAGGTAGTTCGGGTAGTTCAGGGAGTTCGGGTTCATCTGGCTCATCGGGTAGTGCAGGTAGTTCTGGTGTAAATGGTACATCGGGTAGTTCAGGAAGTTCTGGTGCTAATGGTACATCAGGTAGTGCAGGTAGTTCTGGTGCTAATGGTACATCGGGTAGTGCAGGTA
>Ga0114978_10000012_pt1 | contig 134345 bp, 132 predicted proteins | sample S_140212_EF_Meta_FD_87027 | JGI IMG/M metagenome (GOLD analysis project Ga0114978, IMG submission 87027) | Freshwater microbial communities from Lake Simoncouche, Canada to study carbon cycling - S_140212_EF_MetaG | ecosystem: Environmental > Aquatic > Freshwater > Lake | place: Lake...
AAAAAAGTATTTATCAAAACCTTCGGCTGCCAGATGAACGAGTACGACTCGGACAAGATGGCCGACGTACTGCACGCCGCCCAGGGCTACGAGAAAACCGAGGTCGTCGAAGAGGCGGATCTGATTTTGTTCAATACCTGTTCGGTGCGCGAAAAGGCGCAAGAGAAGGTGTTTTCTGATCTGGGACGCGTTAAACACCTGGCTAAAAAAGGCGTGCAAATTGGTGTCGGTGGCTGTGTTGCCAGCCAGGAGGGCGCGGCCATCATTGCGCGTGCGCCTTATGTGGACGTCGTATTTGGCCCGCAAACCCTGCACCGCCTGCCTGAGTTGCTAAACCAGCGCCGCCTGCAAGGCCGCGCGCAGGTGGACATCAGCTTTCCCGAGATCGAGAAGTTTGACCACCTGCCCCCGGCCAAGGTGGACGGCGCCTCAGCCTTTGTCAGCATCATGGAAGGCTGCTCCAAATACTGCAGCTACTGCGTGGTGCCCTATACGCGCGGCGAGGAAGTGAGCCGCCCGTTTGAAGACGTGCTGGTGGAAGTAGCCGGTCTGGCCGACCAGGGCGTGAAAGAAATCACGCTCTTGGGCCAAAACGTCAATGCCTACCGCGCGCCCATGGTGGGCGCCGGCTCGGGCGGCGAGGTGGCGGACTTTGCCACGCTGCTCGAATATGTGAGCGACATTCCCGGTATTGAGCGCCTGCGCTACACCACCAGCCATCCCAATGAATTCACGCCCAGCCTGATTGCCGCCTACGACAAGCTGCCCAAGTTGGTCAGCCACCTGCACTTGCCGGTGCAGCACGGAAGCGACCGCATTCTGATGGCCATGAAGCGCGGCTACACCGCCATGGAATACAAGAGCACGGTGCGCAAGCTGCGCGCCATCCGCCCCGACATGGCCATGAGCAGCGACTTCATCGTCGGCTTTCCCGGCGAAACCGAAGAAGACTTTGGCAAGATGATGAAGCTGATCGACGACATTGGCTTTGACAACAGTTTTAGCTTCATCTTCAGCCCCCGCCCCGGCACGCCCGCAGCCAATTTGCACGACGACACGCCGCACGAGGTCAAGCTGCGCCGCCTGCAGCACTTGCAGGCTGCCATCAACGCCAACATCACCCGCATTAGCGAAAGCCGCCTGGGCACGGTGCAGCGCATATTGGTTGAGGGCGCCTCTAAGCGCGACGCCTCCGAACTGATGGGCCGCACCGAGTGCAACCGGGTGGTGAACTTTGCTGGACAGCCCCGGCTGGTGGGGCAGCTGGTGGATGTCAAGATTACGCAGACGCGTACCTACTCGCTGCGCGGCGAAGTGCTCACCGCTTCGGATTAAGGAGATGGCGATGCGCTTGAAAAACCTGTTTCTTGTTCTGGCCTTGGCCTGCGCCGCTGGTCTGGCCCAGGCCGGAGAGCCCCTGACCACCGTGCCCACGCTGGATGTGCCGCGCTACATGGGCACCTGGTACGAGATCGCCAAGCTGCCCAACTGGTTTCAGCGCAAATGCGCGGGCAGCACCCGGGCCCAATACAGCTTGCAGGCGGACGGCAATGTGCAGGTGGCCAACAGCTGCAGATTGGCCTCGGGCGAATTCGACGATGCCGTTGGCGCGGCGCGCCAGATCGGCGCTGCCAACTCGCCCAAGCTCAAGGTGCGCTTTGCCCCGGCCTGGTTGTCGCTGATACCGGCGGTCTGGGGCGACTACTGGGTGATTGAGCTCGACGACAACTACCAATGGGTGGCTGTGAGCGAGCCCGCACGCCAGTACCTGTGGATTTTGTCGCGCACACCGCGCGTGGAGCCGGCCGTCTACGCGGATCTGTTGGCGCGCCTGGCGCGCAAAGGACTGGACGTGCAAAAGCTTGAACTCACCCGCCAGGAGGACTAGGCGCCATGGACAGCCTTGCCACTTTGCAATCCATGGGCCTGAGCTTGCCAAGCCCGGCGTATTTGCTCGGCTCGGTGTTGTTTGGCTTGCTGGGTTATGCCGCCTGGCGGCGCGGTCGTACCTTGGGGCGTGCGCCGCTCACCTGGGGTGGCGTAGCGCTTATGGTGTATCCGGCGGCGGTGGACAACACGCTGCTCCTTTGGCTGGTGGGCGCTGCCCTGAGCGCTTTCCTGGCCTTGCGCTGGAAGTAAGGCGGTCGGGCCGCAACATGGTTCACAATCCTGTCCTAGTAAAACCAAGCACTATTTCATGACCGACGTTTCTGCAGCACCCGCCTTGCCCGACCATTTGTCCGTAGACCCGCGCAGCCCGCACCATGTGGCTGCCGTCTTCGAGCACGACATTGGCATCCGCCTCAATGACAAGGAGCGCTTTGACGTAGAAGAATATTGCATCAGCGAAGGCTGGGTCAAAGTGCCGGCCGGCAAGGCCAAAGACCGCTACGGGCGCCCGCTGCTCATCAAGATCAAGGGCCGGGTCGAGGCCTTTTACCGCAGCCCCGCGGCCTAAAGCGGAGTTACAGCAGCCTCCGGGCGGGGCGTATTCGAGAACCTGAGGCGGACTTAGATCCGCATCAAAACGGCATTTTGGGCATGCCCTTCATGCCGCCCATGCGTTTCATCATTTTCATCATGCCCCCGCCGCTCATTTTTTTCATCATGTCCTGCATCTGCTCAAATTCCTTGAGCATGCGGTTGACCTCTTGCACCTGAACACCGGCACCGGCGGCAATGCGGCGCTTGCGGGTGGCCTTGATCAGGTCGGGTTTGCGCCGCTCCAGAGGTGTCATGCTGTGGATGATGCCTTCTTTGCGCTTGATGTCTTTTTCGGCCTTGACCATGTCTACCTGTCCGGCCTTGGCCGCCAGTGCTGCGGGCAGCTTGTCCATCAGGCTTGACAGACCGCCCATTTGCCGCATTTGCTGGATCTGGCCCAAAAAGTCGTTCAAATCAAAAGCCGCGCCGCTTTTCACCTTGGCGGCGAGTTTTTGCGCCGCCTCCACGTTGACGCCCGCGGTGACCTGTTCGACCAGCGCCACGATGTCGCCCATGCCCAATATGCGTCCGGCGTGGCGCTGTGCGTCGAACACCTCCAGACCATCAAGCTTTTCGCTGGTGCCCGCGAACTTGATGGGGGCGCCGGTGACCTGGCGCACCGAAAGCGCCGCGCCGCCCCGCGAGTCGCCGTCGGTCTTAGTCAGGATGATGCCGGTCAGCGGCAGCGCTTCTTTGAAGGCGCGCGCCGTGTTGATGGCGTCCTGGCCCTGCATCGCATCCACCACAAACAGCGTCTCCACTGGCTTGAGCGCGGCGTGGAGGGCGGTAATTTCGGCCATCAGTGCCGCGTCAATCGCCAGGCGGCCGGCGGTATCGACCAGGAGCACGTCAAAAAAGTGTTTTTTCGCGTAGTCAAGCGCGGCCAATCCAATGTCCACCGGTTTTTGGTCTGGTGAGCTCGGGAACCACTCGGCCCCGGCCTGGGCGGTCACCGTCTTGAGCTGCTCAATGGCGGCTGGTCGGTAGACGTCGCCCGAGACGGTCAACACCTTTTTCTTGCGCTTCTCAATCAAGTGCTTGGCTAGCTTGGCCGTGGTGGTGGTTTTACCGGCGCCCTGCAGGCCGGCCATCAAAATGACCGCTGGGGGCTGCGCTGCGAGGTTGATGTCGCTGATTCCTTCGCCCATGGTGGCAGCAAGTTCCTGGTTGACGATGCTCACCAGCACTTGGCCCGGCTGCAGCGAACCCAGCACCTCCTGGCCTAGCGCTTTTTCCTTGACGCGGGCAATAAAGTCGCGCACCACTGGCAGCGCCACATCAGCCTCCAAGAGAGCCATGCGCACTTCGCGCAGCATCTCGGCCACGTTGTCCTCAGTAATGCGCGATTGGCCGCGCAGGGTTTTCACTAGGCGCGAGAGTTTGTCGGTCAGGGCGGAGGCCATAGGAATCCAATGCGGGAAATAGGGGTGAACAGGGGGCTTGGCGCCAGGAGCTGGCTCCTTTGCTTGCAAATAGCGGTACGCAAAAGGCTAAACTATTACGATGATTTTAGACAGCGCGTCCCACTTGAGCCTTGGCCTGACCGCAGTGGCCGCGTTTGCCTATGTCTGGCCAGCCCTTCGGGTGGCGGGCCACAGTGCCTGGGTCACCCGGTTTTGGGTCGCGCTGGCCTGGCTGTCCCACGGTGCGTTGCTGGGCTTGGGCTTTATGGCTACGCCGGCGCGCTTCGGTTTTGCGCCGGCCTTGTCCGTCACCGCCTGGCTGATCGCCACCAGCTACGCGGTCGAGCGACAACTGTACCCGCAGTTGCCCGCCCGCTGGGCGCTGAGCGCCGTGGGCGCCTTGTCGGTGCTGCTGGCGCTGGCGTTTCCTGGCACGGCCTTGCCCGCTACCGCCTCGGTCTGGATGCCTTTGCACCTGGCCATGGGCGTTTCCTGCTACGGCTTGTTTGGCGTGGCAGTGGTGCACGCCTGGTTCATGACGCGGGCCGAAGCTGGCATGCGCCTGGGCGTGGACACACAAAGTGGCCTGCCGCTGCTCACCCTGGAGCGTCTGACTTACCGCTTCGTCGCCGCTGGTTTTGTGCTGCTGACGGCCACTTTGCTGGTGGGTTATGGCTTTGGCGACGTGGTCTATGGCCACGCCAAGGCCTGGCACTGGGACCATAAAACTGTATTTTCCTTGCTGTCATGGCTGACTTTTGCCGTGCTGCTGGTGGGCCGTTCGCATTTCGGCTGGCGCGGCAAGCGTGCGGTGCTGGTGCTCTACACAGGCTCCGCCTTTTTGTTTCTTGCCTACGTGGGCTCGCGCTTTGTAATGGAAGTGGTCTTGGGCCGCTCTGCATGAAATACCTCTTGCTGCTGTTGGTGGCCCTGCTGATCATTTGGCAGTTGCGCAGCTACCGCGACCGCGAAGCCCGCAAACAACCCCCGCCCCGCGGCAGTGCCAAGCAGCCCATTGAGATGGTGGCCTGCCTGCACTGCGGCACGCATGTGGCAGCCGCCCAGGCCGTGCAAGGTCGCCAGGGTAGCTATTGCAGCGCCGAGCACCGCCAGCGCCACGAAGTTTGAAGCCTTCAGCGCCCACCCCATCCGCTTTGGTCCGCGGCGCCAGCCCATCAACCCCCTTGTGGTGCAATGGCTGGTATGCCCTGGCCCAGGCGCAACCCTCGCCCAACGTTGGTCCGCGCCCGGCATCGGCGCACGTTGACTTGCTGGTGGTGCACTCCATCAGCCTGCCACCTGGCATCTATGGTGGCCCCGAAGTCGGACAGCTGTTTCGCAACCAGCTCGATTGGGACGCCCACCCTTACTTCCAAACGATCCGCGGATTGCAGGTTTCTGCGCACTTTTTCATACGCCGCGACGGTAGCCTGTGGCAGTTTGTCAGTTGCGACGACCGCGCCTGGCACGCTGGCACATCCTCCTACCGGGGACGTGACAACTGCAATGACGACTCGATCGGCGTCGAGCTGGAGGGATTGGAAGGCGACACCTTTGAAGCTGCCCAATACTTGGCGCTGATCGCGCTGCTGCGAGCGCTAACCCAGCAATACCCCTTGGCCGATGTGGCTGGCCATGAGGACATCGCACCGGGGCGCAAATTAGACCCAGGACCAGGGTTCCAGTGGGATGCATTGGCCTCTTGCTTGAACGAATTGGGAATTCGCGCGCCACTCAAACAAAAATTTTGATTTTATTTTTGTGGACGTTTTGATCCAAAAAATTGGCTGAAAACTCTGTCGGTTGGCTGACAAAACAAGCAAACTCGCGGTGTGCAGCCGCAAACTGGCCGCCAAGACCAGCCAGTCCTGAGGATTTGATGGCCCGATTTGTATTGGCGAGGCTTGCGGCGACCTTGCTGTTTTTGAAAAATAGGCCAAAACGAGCCCCATTTTTTGATCTACCGCACCGCGCATGCCGGAGGGTGAAATTTGGACTCGCTACACTACGGGTAGTGGCTTGCGCTGGCGCCACACACTAGATATAGTGCTTTTACGCTTTCCGGCCCGGCGCTTGCTCTGCACCCGAAGCCGCTTGAGATGCCAGTTCTTTGATAAAAATACCGATAGCAAAAGGAATCCATGCAAACCCTTACGTCCTTGTCTCCCGCATCGCCAATCGCTGCGGTATTGGGCTCGCAGTCCACTGACGCAACCAGCCTCAGCGCCTTGGCCCACTACCAGATCATCCGCCGCAACGGCGCAGTGGTCGCATTCGAGCCCAACAAGATCGCCGTGGCCATAATGAAAGCCTCGCTCGCCGTCCATGGCACCCAGGGCGCGGCATCGGCCAGCGTGCGCGAAAACGTTGACGCCTTGACCCAACAGGTCATTCGCGCTTTGGTGCGCTCGCGTCCTGGCGGAGGCACCTTCCATATAGAGGACGTGCAAGACCAGGTGGAACTTGGCTTGATGCGCGTGGGCAACCACGAAGTGGCCCGCGCCTATGTGCTGTACCGCGAACGCCGCACCCAGGAGCGCGCAAAGCAACTGGCCAACGCTGCCCCGGTAACGCCCCCCCTGCATGTGATTGACCGCGGTCAGCGCGTGGCGCTGGACCTGCGCGCCATGACGCAGCGCATCGAGACCGCCTGCTTTGGGCTTGGCGCAGACGTCAAGGCCGAGCCCATCATCGCCGAGACCATGCGCAACCTGTACGACGGTGTGCCGATGGAAGAGGTGTTCAAAGCGGCCATTTTGGCCGCCCGCACCCTGATCGAGAAAGACCCCGATTACACCTACGCCACGGCACGTTTGCTGTTTCACACCATTTCGCGCGAAGTGCTGGGCCGTGACGTGGCCACCGCCGACATGCAGCAGGCTTACGTCGACTATTTCCCTGACTACATCAAAAAGGCCGTGGGTTACGAGTTGCTGGACGAAAAAATGATGCAGTTCGACCTGGCGCGCCTGGGTGCGGCCCTCAAGGCCGAGCGCGACCTGCAGTTTGATTACCTGGGCCTCCAAACCCTGTACGACCGGTACTTTTTGCACCACCAAAAAAACCGGATCGAACTGCCCCAGGCCTTTTTCATGCGCGTGGCCATGGGCTTGTCGCTCAACGAGACCGACCGCGAGGCCCGCGCCATCGAGTTCTACGAAGTGCTCTCGTCTTTTGACTTCATGTCTAGCACGCCCACACTCTTTAACAGCGGCGGCCTGCGCTCGCAACTGTCCTCGTGCTACCTGACTACCGTGCCCGACGACCTGGATGGCATTTACGAGTCCATCAAGGAAAACGCCTTGTTGTCCAAGTTTGCCGGCGGCCTGGGCAACGATTGGACCCGGGTGCGCGCCCTGGGTTCGCGCATCAAGGGCACCAACGGCGAGTCCCAAGGCGTGGTGCCGTTCCTCAAAGTCGTCAACGACACCGCGGTGGCGGTCAACCAGGGCGGTAAACGCAAGGGCGCGGTCTGCACCTATCTGGAAACTTGGCATCTGGACATTGAAGAATTCCTAGAGTTGCGCAAGAACACCGGCGACGACCGCCGCCGCACCCACGACATGAACACCGCCAACTGGGTGCCCGATCTGTTCATGCGCCGCGTGATGGAAAAAGGCCAGTGGACGCTGTTCTCGCCATCCAACGTGCCCGACCTGCACGATAAATTCGGCGCCGACTTTGAGAAAGCCTATGTGGGTTACGAACTGCAAGCCGCCCAGGGCCTCATCAAGCCCTCGCGCGTGGTGGAAGCCGCCGATCTGTGGCGCAAGATGCTAACCATGCTGTTTGAGACCGGCCACCCTTGGATTACTTTCAAGGACGCCTGCAATGTGCGCTCGCCCCAGCAGCACGCCGGTGTGGTCCATTCCAGCAACCTGTGCACCGAGATCACGCTCAACACCTCGGACACCGAAACGGCTGTGTGCAATCTGGGCTCGGTTAACTTGCTGCAGCATTTGAAAGACGGAAAGCTCGACCACGACAAGCTCAAGCGCACCATCACCACCGCGATGCGCATGCTCGACAACGTCATCGACATCAACTACTACGCCGTCAAAAAGGCCCGCGACTCCAATATGCGCCACCGCCCAGTGGGCTTAGGGATCATGGCCTTCCAAGACAGCCTGTACGAGCTGCGCATTCCCTACGCCAGCGAGGCGGCCGTCGGCTTTGCCGACACGTCCATGGAAGCCGTGAGCTACTACGCCTACTGGGCCTCGACCGAACTGGCGCGCGAGCGCGGCAGCTATTCCAGCTTCAAGGGCTCTTTGTGGGACCAAGGCATCCTGCCTTTTGACACCCTGGACATGCTGGCCAAGGCGCGCGGCGGTTATGTGGAAGTAGACCGCTCCAGCACCATGGACTGGGACGCGCTGCGCCGTAAGATCGCCAAGGACGGTATGCGCAATTCCAACTGCGTGGCGATTGCTCCGACGGCCACCATCTCCAACATCATTGGCGTGGACGCGTCTATCGAGCCCTGCTTTGGCAATCTTTCGGTTAAGTCCAATTTGTCAGGCGAGTTCACGGTGATCAACAGCTATTTGGTGCGCGACCTCAAACGCATCGGCTTGTGGGACGACGTGATGGTGATGGACTTGAAACATTTCGACGGCTCGCTCAGCCCCATGGATCGCGTGCCGCACGAGATCAAGCAGCTCTACGCCACCGCCTTTGAGGTGGAAACCCGCTGGCTGGTCGAGGCCGCCGCGCGCCGCCAGAAGTGGATTGACCAGGCGCAGTCGCTCAACATCTACATGGCTGGCGCTTCGGGCAAAAAGCTCGATGACACTTACAAGCTGGCCTGGGTTCGTGGCCTGAAAACCACCTACTACCTGCGCACCATGTCGGCCACGCACGCCGAGAAATCCACGGTGAGTTCGGGGCGCATGAACTCGGTGTCTTCGGAGTCGGGCACGGCCTCTGGCGTGCGGTCAGCCTCCCTGTTGGAAGCGGCCGCAGCGGCTGCACAACAGCAAATGACACTGAGCACCAACGCGGCCACCGATATCAAATTTTGTGGTGTCGATGACCCGACTTGTGAGTCCTGCCAATAAACCTTGCGGCGCAGCAGGCGCTGCGTCAATTTAATCTGCAATACAACGCACAAATGCTATGAATTTAGTGCGCCTGATCGCATAATCTGATAACTGGAAAACTCTATGCTGACCTGGGAAGAAGACATCAAACCTGCAGCGCAAAATGTTTTTGCGCGCGACCCCGCCGACGCTTTTTTTGCTCCGCCTGCGAGCCCTAAAGTGACATCTACCTCGAGCTTCGAGCCGACGACGGCCACTGCTGCCGTTGCATTTGCTGAAGCCTCGAGCCGTCGCGTCAAAGCGTCTGACAAGCGCATCATCAACGGCAAGACCGACGTTAACCAGTTGGTGCCCTTTAAGTACAAATGGGCTTGGGAAAAATACCTGGCCACCTGCGCTAACCACTGGATGCCGCAAGAGGTGAACATGACGCGTGACATCGCGTTGTGGAAAGACCCCAACGGACTGACCGAGGACGAGCGCCGCATCATCAAGCGCAATCTGGGCTTCTTTACAACCGCCGACTCGCTGGCTGCCAACAACATCGTCTTGGGCACCTACCGCCACATCACTGCACCCGAATGCCGCCAGTTTTTGCTGCGCCAGGCCTTTGAGGAGGCGATTCACACCCACGCGTACCAGTACATCGTGGAGTCGCTGGGGCTCGACGAGGGGGAAATTTTCAGCGCCTACAACGAAGTCAAATCCATCCGCGACAAGGACCAGTTCCTGATTCCTTTCATCGAAGCGATCATGGATCCGCATTTCCACACCGGCACGCCCGAGACCGACCAGACCCTGCTCAAGTCTCTGATCGTGTTCGCCTGCCTGATGGAAGGCCTTTTCTTCTACGTCGGATTTACCCAAATTTTGGCGCTGGGACGGCAAAACAAGATGACAGGTGCCGCTGAGCAGTACCAGTACATCCTGCGCGATGAGTCCATGCACTGTAATTTCGGCATTGATTTGATCAACCAGCTCAAGGCCGAAAACCCCCAGCTCTGGACGCCCGAGTTCAAGGCCGAAATCAAAACATTGTTTGAGCAAGCGGTCGAACTTGAATACCGCTACGCCGAAGACACCATGCCGCGTGGCGTGCTGGGCATGAATGCGTCTATGTTCAAGGGCTATCTGCGCTACATCGCCAACCGCCGTGCCACCCAGATTGGCCTGGAGCCCTTGTTCCCCCATGAGGAAAATCCATTCCCTTGGATGAGCGAGATGATCGACTTAAAGAAAGAACGCAATTTCTTTGAAACCCGCGTTATTGAATACCAGTCCGGCGGAGCTTTGTCTTGGGACTAAGGTTTTGATCCTGGCTTTGCATATTTCACAGCCCCCACTGCCCCGGTGTGGGGCGGCTGTGGTCCCGAGTTCATGTTGCTGGGACCCTGCCCAACGACATGAATCTCTTCTTGCTGTTGATAGGCAAGAAGTGCTCTTTGTAACCTGATCAAGGAGAAAATTATGGCAACTGCAAAAAAACCGGCCGCAAAAAAGGCTGCTCCCGCAACCAAAGTGGTCGCAAAGAAAGCGGCACCTGCCGCAGCTCCCTCCAAGAAGGCTGTAGCCAAGAAGGCTGCCCCAGCACCGGCTAAAAAAGTCGTTGCTAAAAAAGCAGCTCCTGCCAAAGCAGCACCTGCCAAGGCTGCTGTGAAAGCCCCGGCTAAGAAAGTCGCCGCTAAAAAAGCAGCACCCGCAAAAGCAGCACCGGCGAAAAAAGTAGCAGCTAAGAAGGCGGCCCCCGCTAAAGCAGCGCCCGCGAAAAAAGCGGTAGCCAAGAAAACGGCGCCCGCTAAAAAAGCGGCTCCAGCCAAGAAGGCGGCGCCCGCAAAGAAGGTAGCGGCCAAGAAGGCAGCACCCGCTGCAAAGGCTCCAGCGAAAAAAGCTGCACCCGCCAAAGCGGCAGCTCCTGCTAAAAAGGCGGTACCTGCCAAGAAGGCTGCAGCACCTGCGAAGAAAGCCGCTGCGAAAAAGCCAGCACCTGCGCCTGCGCAGACGACGCTTAACCCCAAGGCTGCATGGCCTTTTCCAAGCGCGACAAAACCTTAATCGCTTAAGCGCTTGTCTCAAAAGCCCGGCGTCTGTCAAAGATGCTGGGCTTTTTTACTGGCGCATGCGAATCCCTATCAGGGGTAAAAAGCCTGCAGCCGGTAGCCCACCACACGTTGCGTGTTGGCAGGGTCATCCCACTGGATCCACAAGGCTGCAGGGGTCTGCGTCGCACCGGACAAGGTGGCACCTGCAGCACCCCAATCTTGCGGCGAATAGACCTTGCGCGCGAGCACCTGGTCGGCCGAGTCCGTCAGGGTGAGTGCCAGAACCGGCGCCTCCAGCACCAGGTCGGAGCGGTTGGCGACCGTGGCGCTGAGGTGAAACAGGTTGGGGCCGGTGGTGGTGAAGCTGGAGTCTTCGATGGCCACGGCGCTGATCTGGCGCAAACCGCAGTGTCCGGGGGGGCACAGCGACTGCAGCTTGGACATGGCATGGGGAAAAGTGTCGACGAGGGAGTGACGCGCCTGCAGCCCGATTTGAAGGGCTAGCAAGACCACCAATGCGGCCAGTAGCAAGCGCCCTGTTCCTGCCCGCATGCCGGGCGCAGAGCTTGACGGGCCACGGAGATCCGGTGGAGTCTTCCCTGGCTCCGGTCGGCTGGGCAGGCTTGTTGTTGGCGTTGACGTTGACACGGCAGTCGGTGCGGGCGTGCTGTTGTCATCCAGGCGGGGCTCGTCGGCATGCTCAGCCTCTTGCTGGTGCGGGAGCGGTGTTTCAAGCGGCAGAGTCTGGGGCGGCGCTGCCGTGTGGGCCTGGGCGATAAAGACTTCCTGGCACATGCCGCAGCGCACCCAGCCTTGGGCCTCGCCCAGCTGGGCTGGCGTAACCAGAAAGGCCGTGGCGCAGCGGGGGCAGTGGGTGGTCAGGTTCATTGCGGCTTCCTAGAGGCAGGATGGAACGCGCAGCAGCGGACTTAAAGTGCCGCTGTCATCAGGATCCAACCCTCTTGGGCGTCGGACACTTCGAGCTGGCAATAGGGTGCGTAGGCTTGTTTGAGTTCATCGGCCTGGCGCTCAAGGATGCCCGCCAGCACCAAGCGACCGCCCGACACGACATGCGCGCATAGCAAGGGCGCGAGCACCTTGAGCGGTGACGCCAGAATATTGGCCAGAACTACGCCGTAATGGCCTTGTGCCTGGTCGGGCAGGCCTGCACTGAGTGTGACAGCGTTGGCGCTGGCGTTAAGTTCAGTGGACTCAACCGCCGCCGGATCAATGTCCACAGCCATGACTTCGGTGGCACCAAACTTGGCAGCAGCAATGGCCAAAATGCCAGAGCCGCAACCGTAGTCCAGTACCTGTGTGGGCATGGGGTGACTTGCAATCCAGCGCAGGCACATGCGGGTGGTGGGATGGGTGCCGGTACCAAAGGCCAGTCCGGGGTCCAGGCGAATCACCTCGCGCGCGGCCGCGGGCAGCGCGTGCCAGGTGGGGACGATCCAGAAAGTGGGCGTGATGTCCACCGGGGCGAATTGCGACTGCGTCAGGCGCACCCAGTCCTGGTCGGGCACGGCGATGGTGCCCAGCACCCGGCAGCCGTCAAAAAAATCTTGTGCTTGCAGCAGTGCGCCGGCTTGAGTGGCTGCTTCTTGCTCGGGAAACAAAGCGGTCAGGCGCGAGCGCTGCCAGCCGTCTTTGGGGGCGGGCATGCCAGGTTCGCCAAAGAGGGCGACTTCAGCGTCTGTCTGGGCGTCGGCGTCTTCCACGCTCACGCTCAGGGCGTCCAGGGCATCGAGTGCCTCGCTTACGGCTTCGACCCGGCTCTGCGGGCACATCAGGCGCAGTTCAAACATGGCGTGCGTCAGCGTTTGTGCTGTTCAAGCCAATGCTCCAGGTAATGGATATTGGTGCCCCCGGCCATGAACTTGGCGTCCACCATCAGTTCTCGGTGCAAGGGAATATTGGTGTTGATGCCTTCGACGGCGGTTTCCAGCAGGGCCGTGCGCATGCGCGCCAGGGCCTGCTCGCGCGTGTCGCCGTGCACGATGAGCTTGCCGATCATGGAGTCGTAGTTCGGCGGCACAAAGTAGTTTGTATAAATATGTGAATCCACCCGCACGCCGGGGCCGCCGGGCGCGTGCCAGGTGGTTATCCGACCCGGCGAAGGCGTGAATTTGTACGGGTCCTCCGCGTTGATCCGACATTCGATGGCGTGGCCACTGATGGTGATTTGTCGCTGGGTAAATGGCAGTTTTTCGCCAGCGGCAACCATGATTTGGGTCTTGACGATGTCAATGCCGGTGACCATTTCCGTGACGGGGTGCTCCACCTGGACGCGGGTGTTCATCTCGATGAAATAGAACTCGCCGGCCTCGTACAGAAACTCAAACGTGCCTGCACCCCGGTAGCCCATCTTCTTGCAGGCGGTGACGCAGCGCTCGCCGATGCGTTCGATCAGCTTGCGGTTGATTCCGGGCGCCGGTGCTTCTTCCAGTATTTTTTGGTGGCGGCGCTGCATGGAACAATCGCGCTCGCCCAGGTAGACCGCGTTCTTGAAGGTGTCGGCCAGGATCTGGATTTCGATGTGGCGCGGGTTTTGGAGGAATTTCTCCATGTAGACCGCCGGGTTGCCAAAGGCAGCGCCGGCTTCGGCCTTGGTCATGGCCACGGCGTTGATCAGAGCGGCTTCGGTATGCACCACGCGCATGCCGCGACCGCCGCCACCGCCTGCGGCCTTGATGATGACGGGGTAGCCCACCGTCTTGGCGATGCGCCGGATTTGCGCCGGATCGTCGGGTAATTCGCCCTCCGAACCCGGCACGCAAGGGACGCCGGCGCGGATCATGGCCTGCTTGGCAGAGACCTTGTCGCCCATGAGCCGAATCGACTCAGGGGTGGGGCCGATGAATTGGAAGCCGCTTTTCTCGTCGCGTTCGGCAAAGTCGGCGTTTTCGCTCAAGAAACCGTAGCCCGGGTGAATGGCTTCGGCGTCTGTCACTTCAGCGGCAGAAATAATCGCCGGCATGTTGAGGTAGCTGAGGTTCGAAGCGGCCGGCCCAATGCACACGGCTTCTTCGGCCAAGCGCACGTACTTGGCGTCGCGATCGGCCTCGGAATACACCATGACCGCTTTGACACCCAGTTCGCGGCAGGCGCGCTGGATTCTGAGGGCGATCTCGCCGCGGTTGGCGATCAGGATTTTTTTGAACATGGGTGCGCCGGCCTATTCGATGGTCAGCAAAGATTGCCCGTATTCCACCGCCTGGCCGTTTTCGCACAGGACCTCGACGACCTTGCCCGCCTTTTCAGCTTCAATTTCATTGAGTATCTTCATGGCCTCGATGATGCAAATGGTGTCGCCGACCTTCACGGTGTCGCCCACTTCTACAAATGACTTGGCCCCAGGAGAGGCCGAGCGATAAAACGTGCCCACCATGGGGGATTTGACTGCGTGCAGGGCCGGGACTTCGGGCACTGCAGCTTCTGCAGGCGCTGGCGGCGCGACAAACGCAGCAGCGGGGGCCATGGGGGCCATCTGCATTTGCGCTGGCGCATAGCCTTGCATCACCACGTTAGAGCCTTTGACGATGCGAACCTTGCCTTCGGCTTCGGTAATTTCGAGCTCGGACACGTTGGAGTCCGATACCAGGTCAATAAGGGTTTTGAGTTTTCGTAAATCCATGGGGTCTCCCTAAGCGGTTGGTCGCAATGCTGTAAATAAGCCCAAGAATAGCTTAAAATGTGTTATCGGAATTTATTTGCGTATAAGTTCTGCTAATTAGCAAGCAGAATGCGCATCATACGCGGCGCATGCAGCGCCGAAGTCGCCGCTATTTTAGACCATGCAATGCCCGCAGATCGTCAGCGGTCACCTGGCCCATCTTGCGCTGAATAATGCCCCCTGCGCTGTCGAGCGCGACGGTAAAGGGCAGTCCGCCGGCCAGATTGCCCAGCTTGCGGCTCAGGTCAGTGCCGCCCAAGCCCGCCATGCCTACCGAAAAGGCCAGGGGCGTTCTGGTCAGAAAAGCCTTGACGAGAACAGGCTTGTCTACGGCCAAACCCAGCACTTGCCAACCGTTGCCTTTATTTTCTTGGTAAAAGGCATTAATTAATGGAAGTTCTTCCACGCAGGGCGGGCACCAGGTGGCCCAGAAGTTGACCAATAGTGGGCGCCCCTGAAACGATTGCATGGGCAGCAACGCGCCGTCAGGCGTGGTCCATTCCAGAGCCCAGAAGTCAGGAACAGCGCTCGTTACAGCCGACTCCGAGGCCTTGCGCCGCTGGATCCAGGCAATGGTCGCGCCCGCACCCAAGGCGGCGGCGGCGGCCACACCCAGGAGCGCGCGTCGCGGCAAGCGAATGCGGGCGGCTTGCATGTCAGTTTGGTGCGGGGAGGCGGGATGGTCTGGCTTTGGGTTCATATCAGCGTATTTTCCATCAGACGGCGTAGCGCATCGGTGTCACCGCGCGGGCTGCGACCCCGGGCGTCGGGCTGCAGCGCGCCGCGAATGTCATCTTGGTCGTAGACCATCAGATGCAGGCCGATGTTTATCTGCAGTGCTTCAGAGCGCACATGCACGCTTAGCGCATCCACCAGCGCGCCCTGAAATCCGGGTACCGAGCGCGCCTCAAAGCGCACGCCCATGTCAATGAGGGCAATTTCGGCGGCCTTGGAGTCTTCGCAAAACAGTTGCAGATAAATGTCTGAATGGCGCGTTGCCGTACCGCGCCAGACTGCGCCACCCAGATGAGGCCGAAAGCGCGCCAGGCGCCCCATCCAGTGCAAGGCCAGTTCGCGCAGAGCGCACAACTCGGCGCTTTGGGTGTCGGCGCAATAAATCGCGATGTACTCCTCCACCGCCGCCTCCAGCGCTGCGTTGTCGGGCAAGCCGCCGCGCCCAGCGGCGCCGAGCTGCTTGGCCGCGCGGCGCTTGGCGGCGCCGTAGTCCAGGCCTTCTTCCACCACCAGGCGTGCGGCGATGGCCGTGATCTCTTCCTTGTAACTGTCCATGGCGCTATTTTGCCCCGCCTCCCCAGACTCCGTGCGCAATGTGGCCGCTAAACTCGTGCCATGCATATTCATATCCTGGGCATTTGTGGCACCTTTATGGGCGGTTTGGCGGCCCTGGCGCGCGAGGCGGGCCACCGGGTCACTGGCTGCGACGCCGGGGTCTACCCGCCCATGAGTGACCAATTGCACGCCTTAGGCATTGATTTGATTGAAGGCTTTGGCGAGGAGCAGTTGGCGCTCAAACCGGACATGTTTGTGGTGGGCAACACGGTCAGCCGCAGCCGAACCGAAGGCGGTGTCCCGAAGTTTCCGCTGATTGAAGCTATTTTGGACGCCGGCTTGCCCTATACCAGCGGCCCGCAGTGGCTCTCTGAGCACGTGCTCCAAGGCCGCCACGTACTGGCCGTGGCCGGCACGCACGGCAAAACCACCACCACAGCCATGCTGACCTGGATTTTGGAGTGTGCGGGCCTGGAGCCGGGCTTTTTGGTCGGTGGAGTGCCTTTGAACTTTGGCGTATCGGCGAGATTAGGCGCCCCCACGCTCCCCGCTGCGCGTGGTTCGCTGCCCCCCGAGGGGGCTAATGTGCCTTGGGGCGGCCCGGCGGCAAATTCTGGCGCCCCCATGCTCCCCGCTGCGCGTGGTTCTGGCCCAGCAACAAAGCAGGCTTTTGGCCCGGTATTCGTGATCGAGGCCGACGAATACGACACCGCGTTTTTTGATAAGCGCAGCAAGTTTGTCCATTACCGCCCGCGCACGGCTGTGCTCAATAACCTGGAGTTTGACCACGCCGACATTTTTGACAACCTGGCGGCCATTGAGCGGCAGTTTCACCACCTGGTGCGCACCGTGCCCGCCAGTGGCCGGGTCGTGGTCAATGGATTGGAAGACAGCCTGGCGCGCGTGTTGCACTTGGGCTGTTGGAGCGAGGTGCGCAGTTTTGGCACTGCGGTGGGTGATTTCAGCGCGGTGGGTGAACCCCATGACTTTGCCGTGTTGCAGGCGGGTCAAACGGTGGCGCAAGTGCGCTGGGGCTTGGGCGGGGTGCACAACCAGCTCAACGCTTTGGCGGCCATCGCCGCGGCCGAACATGTGGGCGTGTCCCCCGCCGACGCCGCCCTGGCGCTGGCCAGCTTTGAGAACGTCAAGCGCCGCATGGAAGTGCGCGAGCGCATCACGCTTTTGGGCGCGCCAGATGCTTTGCCTGTGACGATTTACGACGATTTCGCCCACCATCCCACTGCCATTCGCACCACCGTCAACGGGCTGCGCCGCACCGTCGGCGGCGCGCGCATCTTGGCAGTGTTTGAACCGCGCTCTAACACCATGAAGCTCGGCACCATGAAGGCGCAGCTGCCCTGGAGCCTGGAAGAAGTCGATCTGGCCTTTTGCCACGGCGGCGGTCTGGGCTGGGACGCGGGAGAAGCGCTGGCCCCCATGGGCGCGCGGGCACAAGTGGTGCCCAATATCGATGCATTGGCGCAGCAAGTCGCCGCGCACGCGCGCGCAGGCGACCATGTTTTGTGCATGAGCAACGGCGGCTTTGGCGGAGTGCACGACAAAATTGCGGCGCTGCTGCGAGCGGGCTAAATCCCACCCCAGACTCTCCCGGAGCCGGGCGCAGCGCAAAAAATGGGCCTCCACCACCGCGATGGCGGCAGCGTCAGCCCACCGGCGGTTTACTTGTCAGGTCGCTGCGTTGCGGCGCACCCGGCGCGCTTTTACCGCTTGCGAGAGCACTTCCAGGCTCTCCACCGAGTCGTCCCAACCCAGGCAGGCGTCGGTAATGCTCTGGCCATAGGCCAAGGCCGCCGGGGCATCTTTGCCGGGGGTGAACTTCTGTGCCCCGGCTTGCAGGTGGCTCTCAACCATCACACCAAACACCCGGGTCGATCCGCCGGACACCTGGGTGGCAATGTCGCGCGCCACCTCAAGCTGCTTCTCGTGTTGCTTGCTGCTGTTGGCGTGGCTGCAGTCCACCATCAACGTGGCGGGCAATTTTGCTTTGACCAGATCAGCGCAGGCGGCTTCCACGCTGCGGGCATCGTAGTTGGGCGCTTTGCCGCCGCGCAAAATCACGTGGCAGTCCGGGTTGCCCTGAGTCTGCACAATGGCGACCTGGCCGTTTTTGTGCACTGACAAGAAGTGGTGCGCCCCAGCGGCGGCCTGGATGGCGTCGGTGGCGATTTTGATGTTGCCGTCGGTGCCGTTCTTAAAGCCGATGGGCGCCGAAATACCCGAGGCCAGTTCGCGGTGCACCTGACTCTCAGTGGTGCGCGCGCCAATGGCGCCCCAGGCAATCAGGTCGCCCAGGTACTGGGGCGAGATCACGTCGAGGAACTCGCTGCCCGCAGGCAGGCCCAGGCGGTTAATGTCGATCAGCAATTGGCGCGCAATGCGCAGGCCTTCATCAATGCGAAAGCTCTCGTCCAGGTAGGGGTCGTTGATCAGACCTTTCCAGCCCACGGTGGTGCGCGGCTTTTCGAAATAGACGCGCATTACGACTTCCAGCGTATCGGCGTAGTGGGTGCGCATGTCTTGCAGGCGGCGGGCGTAATCCAGGGCGGCTGCCGGGTCATGGATGGAGCAGGGGCCAATAATGACCAGCAGGCGGTCGTCCTTGCCCGCCATGATGCTTTGGATGCGTTTGCGCGTCGCCGCCACCAGAGTTTCCACAGCGGTTCCGCTGATAGGGAAGAAGCGGATCAGGTGTTCGGGTGGGGGTAGCACGGTGATGTCCTTGATGCGTTCGTCATCGGTGGTGCTGGTACGGTCAGCGCTTGCAGTCATGTCGGAGCTCCTAAAGCAGTCAGTCAAAGTCAAAAAAGGCATAAAAAAACCGCCGGGGGTGCCGGCGGTTTGGGAAGTATCAGGACGCTTTTTCAGGTACGTTCAGAACTCTCTACCGCCGCAGGCGTTGGAGAACCAAAAATAGCTAAAGAAAAAAGCGGCGAAATGCATGGGGAGAATGTAGCACACGTCATTTTCGCCCCCCGGCTCAGACCAGAAGCCAGCGCCAAAGGCCGTAGACCAGAAAGCCGCCCACGATGGCAGCCAGCGTCTGGCGGCTCATTAACGCGAGCGCACCTGCGGCCACGGTGCCGGGCAAATAGGCGTTGTGCAAAGACAAATCAATCACGCCCTGCGGCGCCAGTGCCATGGGCACGACCAGTGCGGTCAGTATGGCGGCGGGTACGTAGCGCAGCGCACGCTCCAGCCAGCCGGGAAAGGTCAGGCGGTGGCCAAACACCAGAAAGCTCAGGCGAATGCCATACGTCACCACCACCATGCCCGCCAGCACCAGTACCAGCGCCGAGGTACTGTTCATTACGGTGTTTCCTCTGGCGCAGGTGCATCGGTGCGTCCCAACCAGGCCTCAGCCAGCATTCCGGTGGTCACACCCGCAATGGCGGCCAGCATCAGACCGAGTTTGTAAGGCAGGTCGCGGGCGAGCAAAGCCACCGTGCCTGCGGCCAACGCCGCGCACAGCACGGACCGGTCACGCAACTGTAGGGCGACGATGGCGGCAAAGGTGGCGACCATAGCAAAGTCCAGACCCAGGCTGGCTAGACCAGGCACGCTTTGGCCCAAAAGCACGCCAGCAAGCGTCCAGACCTGCCAGTTGACATACATGGCCAGGGACGAGCCCAGCCAGTAGCGCGCGCCGTCGTGCAGGCTGCTGCGCTGGCGCAGCTGGTTTTCGACAACGGCAAAGGTTTCATCGGTGAGCCAGAAGGCCAGGGCCCAGCGCCAACGGGCAGGCAGCGTCCGGGCGTAGGGCAGCAAGGTGGCGCTGTATAGCGCGTGGCGCAGGTTGACAACAAAGGTGGTGAGCCAGATGACTGGCACCACCGCGCCACTGCTCAGCAGGCTAACCGCCACAAACTGCGACGAGCCGGCAAACACCAGTGCTGACAGGCCCAAGGTGAACCAAACCGGCAAACCGGCACCTATGGCCAGGGTGCCAAAGATCAGGCCAAAAGGCGCTGCGCCCAGCAGCATGGGGATGGTGTCGCGGGCGCCCGCGAAAAATGGCCGCAAGGCGAACGCCTGTTAGGCGGTGCCGCCCACGGTCAGGCCGTCAATGCGCAGCGTAGGTTGGCCCACGCCCACCGGCACGCTTTGGCCTTCCTTGCCGCAGGTGCCCACGCCGCTGTCTAAGCGCATGTCGTTGCCTATCATGCTCACGCGCTTCAAGCATTCTGGGCCGCTGCCCACAATCGTGGCACCTTTGACCGGATACAAAATCTTGCCGTTTTCCACCCAATAGGCCTCGCTGGCCGAAAACACAAACTTGCCCGAGGTGATGTCGACTTGGCCGCCGCCAAAGTTGGTGGCGTACAGGCCTTTTTTGATGCTCTTTACGATTTCTTGCGGGTCTTTGTCTCCGCCCAACATATAGGTGTTGGTCATGCGCGGCATCGGAATGTGGGCGTAGCTTTCGCGCCGACCGTTGCCGGTGGGGGCCACACCCATCAGGCGCGCGTTCATGGCGTCCTGGATGTAGCCCTTCAAAATGCCGTCTTCGATCAACACATTGCGCCCGCTGGTGTTGCCTTCGTCGTCGACATTGAGCGAGCCGCGGCGGTCGGCAATCGTGCCGTCGTCCAGCACCGTGACGCCCTTGGCCGCCACACGCTGGCCAACGCGTCCGCTAAAGGCGCTTGATCCCTTGCGGTTGAAGTCGCCTTCTAAGCCGTGGCCAATGGCCTCGTGTAGCAAGATACCGGGCCAGCCCGAACCCAGCACAACGGTCATTTCGCCAGCAGGTGCGGGACGCGCCTCGAGGTTGGTGAGGGCCGCGTGTACCGCCTGGTCCACGTATTCGGTGATCTGCGCGTCGTCAAAGTAAGCCAGGCCAAAGCGACCGCCACCACCCGACGAGCCCATTTCGCGCCGCCCTTTTTGTTCGGCAATCACCGTGACCGACAGGCGCACCAGCGGGCGCACATCGGCCGCCAGCGTGCCGTCGGCGCGGGCAATCAGCACCACGTCGTATTCCATGGCCAGACCGGCCATCACCTGGGCCACGCGTGGGTCTTTGGCACGCGCTAGGCGTTCTACCTTGCCCAAGAGGGCGACCTTGGTGGCGCTGTCGAGGGTGGAGATGGGGTCTTGGTCGGGGTAGAGCGAGCGGCTGCGGGCGATCTTGGGCTTGCCCACGCTGGCGCGGCGGGTTTGCGCGGCGCTGGAGATGGTGCGCACGGTGCGCGCGGCATCGAGCAAGGCGGCCTCGGAAATATCGTCCGAATAGGCAAAAGCTGTTTTCTCGCCGCTGACCGCGCGCACGCCCACGCCCTGATCGATGCTGAAAGAGCCGGTTTTGACAATGCCTTCTTCCAAGCTCCAGCCCTCGGAGCGGGTGTACTGGAAGTAGAGGTCGGCCTCGTCGACGCGGTGCAGCTTGATTTCGGCCAGCGCGCGCGCCAGGTGCGATTCGTCCAGACCAAAGGGGGTAAGTAACAAGGCCTTGGCCGTGGCCAGGCGTTCAATAGTGGGTTCACGAGAAATCATGGAGGCATTCTAGGGCGCAGCCAATGCCCCGAGGCCGGACAGGCATTGCGGCGCCCCACGCCGCCCCACGCCGCATCAGTGTTCGCAAGCGGGAGCGCTCAGGTTTGCACCAGACGCCGCGCGTGGCTGATCGACATCAGAATGCCCAGCGCAAACCCCAGTGTCACCATAGCGGTGCCGCCGTAGCTAATAAAGGGCAGGGGCACGCCTACTACCGGAAGGATGCCGCTGACCATGCCCATGTTGACAAAGGCGTAGGTGAAAAAAATCATGGCCACGCTGCCCGCCAGCAGGCGTGAAAACAGGGTGGGCGCGTCCAGCGCAATGGCCAGGCCGCGCAAAATCAGGGCGATAAAGGCGGCGATCATGAGCACGTTGCCAATGAGGCCAAATTCTTCCGAGAATGCGGCAAAGATGAAGTCGGTGGTGCGCTCAGGGATGAATTCGAGATGGGTTTGTGTGCCGTGCATGAATCCCACGCCAAATACCCCGCCCGAACCAATGCCAATCATGCCCTGGATGATGTGAAAGCCCTTGCCCAGCGGGTCGCGCGAGGGGTCAAGCAGGGTGCAAATGCGCTGCTGCTGGTAGTCGTGCAGCACCGGCCAGCGCATGCCGTCGGCGCACAGCATGGGCTCAAAGCCCACCAGCAAGACCACCGCCACCAGGCCCAACGCCGCCGGCGGCACTATCAGCCTCCAGCTGACACCGGCAAAAAACATGATCGCCAGGCCGGCAGCGAGCACTAGCATGGCGGTACCCAAGTCGGGCTGGCGGATGATTAGAGCCACTGGGATACCCAGAAGGAGCGCCGCCACGCCAAAGTCCAGCGGCCGCAACTGCCCCTCACGCTTTTGAAACCACCAGGCCAGCATCAGCGGCACCGCGATTTTGAGCACTTCGCTGGGCTGGATCACGATGCCGACATTGAGCCAGCGCCGGGCCCCCTTCTTGGTGATGCCAAATACCGCCACTGCCACCAAGAGGCCCACGCCCAGCAGGTAAAGGGGCGGGGCCAGGCTCATCAGGCGCTGGGGCGGAATTTGTGCGGCTACAAACATCACCACTGCGGCAATCAGCATGTTGCGGGCGTGGTCTGCAAAGCGGGTGCCATGGTCGTAGCCGCTGGAATACATCACCAGCAAGCCGGCGCAGGCCAGGGTGAAGACGATAAAGGCCAAAGGCCCGTCCAGGCCCACCCACCAGGGCGCCAAGCGGTTGCGTAAACTGATTTTTCCGAACGGGGTGGCCATGGCCTGATTATCGGGGGCGCGGTCTTCGCTTGCGCCATGGGACAATCCACGCCATGTTTGTATTGTTTGATGAAGCCGGAAAATTCATGGCCGGTCGGGTGCTGTCAGAGAGCGATGCCTCGGTGCAAGTCGAGCTCGACAGTGGCAAGCGCGTTAAGGTCAAGATGGCCAATGTGCTCCTGCGCTTTGAAAAACCTGCGCCCGCCGCTTTTATGGCTGGCGCCGTGGCCTTGAGCGAGAGCATTGAGCTTGAGTTGGCCTGGGAGTTTTCGCCGGAAGACGACTTTGGCTTTGCCACTCTGGCGCGCGAGTATTTCAGCAAAGACGCGACGCTCGAGCAGCAAGCGGCCATGCTGATCCGCCTATTTGAGGCGCCGCACTACTTTCGCCGCGCGGGCAAGGGCTTTTTCCGTAAGGCCTCGGCCGAGGTGATTGCCCAGGCGCTGGTGGCCATCGACAAAAAAAAGGCCACCATCGCCCTGATCGCCCAATGGGCGCAGGAGCTCGGCGACGGCGTTTGCCCACAACCGGTGCGCGAGCAGCTTTACAAAATACTGTTCAAGCCCGACAAAAACGCCCCCGAATACAAGGCCGTGGTCGATGCTTCGCGCGCCACCCGCACCGCGCCGCTGGACTTGCTACAGCGCAGCGGCGCCATTGATTCCCCTTACCAGTTCCACTGGAAGCGCTTCCTGCTGGAAAACTTTCCGCAGGGTGTGGGCTTTGCCGCCACCTCGGCGCCCGCCATCACCGAGCCGCTGCCACGCGCCCCGGTGTCTGCATTTTCGATTGACGACTCCGCCACCACCGAGATTGACGACGCCTTGTCGGTGCAAGGCCTGGACAGCGGTACGGTTACCGTGGGCGTGCACATTGCCGCGCCGGGCTTGGCCCTGGTGCCTGAGGGCGACATAGACCGCCTGGGCCGCGCGCGTTTGTCCACCGTCTACATGCCCGGATACAAAGTCACCATGCTGCCCGACGCGGTGGTGCAAAACTACACCTTGCAAGAGGGGCGTGACTGCCCTGCAGTGAGCTTGTACGTGACGCTGGACGAGGCCACGCTGACGATTCTTGCAAGCGAAACCCGGCTCGAGAGCGTGCCCATCAGCCACAACCTGCGCTACGACCAGCTCGACGCCATAGTGACCGAAGAATGGCTGCAAAGCACCCTGGCTGTGCCGGGAAGCGAAGCCGCTCCACTGGCGGGTCTGCAACCCAGCTTGGCGTTTTTGCACCGTTTGGCGCGTGACCTCAAGGCCAAACGCGAACTGGTGCGCGGCAAGCCCGAGACCTTCAACCGTCCAGATTACAACTTTAAGCTCGTGGGCAGCAGCGGTGCCGAGCCGCATGGTGACGAACAAGTGGTGATCACTACCCGCCAGCGCGGCGCGCCGCTGGACCTCATCGTGGCCGAAGCCATGATTTTGGCCAACAGCACTTGGGGCAACTGGATGGCTGAACTGGGCGTGCCCGCGATTTACCGCAGCCAGGCCTCGCTGGCGCCTGGCGTCAAGGTGCGCATGGGCACCAAAGCGCTGCCGCACGCTGGTATTGGCGTCAAAAGCTACGCATGGAGCACCTCGCCCTTGCGTCGCTATACCGATATGGTCAATCAATGGCAAATCATTGCCTGCGCCCGCCACGGCAGCACGGCGGCGTTGGCCGCGCCCTTCAAGCCCAAGGACGCGGCACTGTTTTCCATCATCTCAAGCTTTGACGCCGCCTACAGCGCCTACAACGGCTACCAAGGCGCCATGGAACGCTTTTGGACGCTCAAGTACCTGCAGCAAAACGCTGTGGTCGAGCTGGTGTGCAGCGTGTTTAAGGAAAACATGGTGCGCGCCGACGAACTGCCATTGGTGTTGCCGGTCATGGGTGCCCAGGGTCTGCCACGCGGCGCCCGCGTGCGGGTGCGTTTGGGTGAGATGGACCTGATCACCCTGGACATCCACGGCACGGTGGTGGAGCGCCTCGATGCGCCTGCGTGCGATGGTGCTGCCGACGCGATGCAAGCCGACGAAGCCCCCGAGGATGAGGACGAAGCCGCTGGCCCGATAGCCATCGCGGTTGATATCAACGAGGCCCCCCAGGGCGACGCCAGCTAGGGCGGGAGGCAGGAGGTGCGGCACATTTTGAAGCGATGGTGGCTGCGGTCCAGCCTCTTGCAGCGCGCTTTGTTGGTGTCGCTGGTGCTGCACGCAGCGCTGCTGACGGTGCGCTTTGTCAGCCCCAAGAATTTTGACCGCATGTTTGCCGACAGCGCGCTGGAAGTCGTGCTGGTCAATGCGCGCAGCGAAATTCCGCCCGAAGAGGCTCAAGCGGTCGCGCAAGCATCGCTGGCCGGCGGCGGTGAGGCCGCCGATGGTATGGCCAGCAGCATGACTGCCAACGCGCCTCTGTCGCAAGACGGCGACCCGGCCGAGACTGCCGCTACAGCCGTGCGCCAGAACCTGCAGCAACAGCAAAACCTCTTGCTCAACCGCGTCAAGCAGCAACTCGCTGCTCTGAGCGAAGCGCAAAACCGCAGCAGCGATTCCCCGGCAGAGCGGGCCGAACAAGAAAAAAAGCGGCGCGACATGCTCAAGCTGCTGGCCAAAATTGAAAATCGCATTAACGCGGAGAACGCCCGCCCGCGCAAACGCTATGTCAGCCCCGCCGTCAAAGAGGCCAGCTACGCCCTGTATTACGACGCCATGCGCCAGGCCATTGAAGCCCGCGGGACCACGGACTTCCCGGAAAAAAAAGGGCGCAAGCTCTACGGTAGCCTGACCATGGTGATCACTGTGGACCACCGTGGGGTGGTGCTGGACGCTGAAGTGGTCCAAGCCTCGAGCGACCCAGATTTGGACCGCCGCGCCCAGGAAATCGCCCGCAAGGCCGGACCCTTTGGTGCCTTTACTGCTGAGATGCGCAAAACCGTAGACCAGTTGGTGGTGGTGTCGCGCTTTACCTTTACCCAGGACGCGACCTTGCAAACCAAGGCCATGGTGCCGCCATGATGCGACCGTCCTTGCGTTCGTTCTTGCACCTCTTGGCTCTGCTGGCCTGTGCCTTTGTTGGTTTGCAGCTGTTTTTTGTGCTGCGCATCGCCAGCATGGTGTGGCTCGATCCCCAATCTACCGCCTTTGAGCGTTCGCAAGCCTGGCAGCGGGTGCAGGCCAGTGGCAGCCTGCGCTGGCGCCAGCAGTGGCGCGACTACGAACAGATCAGCAGCAACCTCAAGCGCGCGGTGATTGCCTCTGAGGACGACAGCTTCAGCAGCCACGACGGCCTTGACTGGGCCGCCCTGGAGAAAGCCTGGGCCAAAAACGCCAAGGCCGAAGACCGGGCCGCACAACGCGCGGCCCAGAACGCTGTCAGCGCAGCCAAGAATGCCCGCGCGCCCAAGGTGGTGGGCGGCTCCACCATCACCCAGCAACTGGCCAAAAACCTATTTTTGTCGGGGGAACGCACCTTGCTGCGCAAAAGCCAGGAGCTGGTGCTGACCTTGCTGCTGGAAAAAATGCTGGGCAAGCAGCGCATTCTGGAGATTTATCTCAACAGTGTGGAGTGGGGCGAGGGCGTGTTTGGCGCCGAGGCCGCCGCACAACATTACTTTCGTAAAAGCGCGGCGCAGCTCAGCGCTTATGAGGCGGCGCGCCTGGTCGTCATGCTGCCCCGACCACGCTATTTTGAGAAGCAGCCAAATTCCGAATACCTGAGCGCGCGCGCGCAAGTGATCGTAGGGCGCATGGGCGATGCCCGCTTGCCCGGATCGCCGCCATGAGAATTTTGGGTATAGACCCCGGCTTGCGCACTACCGGCTTTGGCGTGATTGACCAAGAAGGCGTAGAGCTGCGCTATGTAGCCAGCGGCACGATCACCACCCACCACCTCGATACCAAGGCCTTGCCCGCGCGCCTCAAAGTGCTGTTTGATGGCGTGGGCGAGGTGATCGAGCGCTACCGGCCCGACTGCGCGTCCATTGAAATTGTGTTTGTCAACGTCAACCCGCAGTCCACCTTGCTGCTGGGCCAGGCGCGGGGCGCCCTGGTCACGGCGCTGGTGCACGCCAATCTGGCGGTGGCCGAATACACCGCCTTGCAAATGAAGCAAGCGGTCGTGGGCTACGGCCGCGCCGACAAAACCCAGATTCAGGAAATGGTGCGCCGCCTGCTGGCGCTGCCCGGCCTGCCCGGGCCAGACGCCGCCGACGGCCTGGGCCTGGCCATCACCCACGCCCATGCGGGTGCCGCGATGGCGCGCATAGCCAAGGCCGATGGCCTGCAGAAGACGGACACCAAGGCGTCCTACCGCGACGGGCGCAGCCGCTAATCCCCTTGAGGGCAAGCGCCAGGCTGCAGTCTGGCTACCTGGGCTCTGCCGCAAAGTGAACCCGGTGGTCTAACTCCAGCCGGATCCCGATGTATTCACCCAGTGCGTGGTCGTGGTGGCTGGGCACCAGCGAGAGCACCGCCTGGCCCGAGGGCAGCGCCAGCGTGTAGAGAAAATTGGCACCGCGAAAGACCTTGGCCGTCACCCGCGCCTTGGTCGGGCTGGCGTCGTCGTGCAGGATGTCGTCCGGGCGCACCAGCAGTTCCTGCGGCGCCTGCGTAAGTGCGTCCAGGTCCGCACTGGAGCCAGGCGGCGCGGGGAAACTGCCCAGTTCGGTCACCAGGGTTCCGCTGGCGCTGTGGCGTATGGGAATCCAGGCACCTTCGCCCAGGAAGTTTGCCACCAGGCGGTTGACGGGCTCGTGGTAGAGCGCCATGGGCGTGCCCCACTGCTGCACGCGCCCTTGGGCCAGCACCGCCACATAGTCGGCCATGGCAAACGCCTCCTGTTGGTCGTGCGTCACCAGTACGGCGGTGGTTCCGGTGGCTTTGAGCAGCGTACGCACCTCGTGGGCCAGGTGTTCGCGCAAACCCACGTCCAGGTTGGAAAACGGTTCATCGAGCAACAGCAATTGGGGCTTGGGCGCCAGTGCGCGCGCCAGCGCCACGCGCTGCTGCTGGCCACCCGAGAGTTCATGCACATAGCGCTGCGCCAGGCTTTGCAGCCCCACCATGCGCAGCATTTCTTGTACCCGCGTTTTGGCGGCACTGGCGCCAAGGCCGTGCAAACCAAAGCCGATATTGCCCTGCACCGTGAGGTGGGGAAACAGCGCGTAGTCCTGAAACACCATGCCCACATTGCGCTGCTCGGTGGGAACCTGCACGCCCGCTCCCGACACCTCGCGCCCCATGATGCAGATGCGTCCGCCCCGCAGAGGTGAGAAGCCAGCAATGGCGCGCAGCAGCGTGGTTTTGCCGCAGCCCGAGGGCCCCACGAGGCAGGCGATGTCACCTGGCGCCAGTTGCAGCGACACATCGCGCACCACATGCGCCACCTGGCCAGGATAGGCCAGCGTCACCCCCTCCATCTGCAAGGCGGCGACAGCACCCCCGCTTGCACCCGCCAAGGCAGGCGCCGCTGTGGGTAGGGAACAATGCGGTGTGAAACTTGCCATGCTTAATCTTGCTCGCTCTTTCGGACCAGCACAAAAATTGGCACTAGCCCTGCCAGCACCACGCACACACTGGGCAGCGCGGCGCGCTCCCACATGCCCTCGGACGTCATCTCGTAAATGCGTACGGCCAGGGTGTCCCAGCCAAAAGGGCGGGTCATCAGGGTGATGGGCATCTCCTTCATCACTTCCACAAATACCAGCAGCGCTGCACTCAGCAAGCCCGGGCGCAACAGGGGCACGTGCAGGCGGCGCAGGGACTGCCAGGCCCCTAAGCCCAGGCTGCGCGCTGCGCGCTCTTGGTTGTGGGTGATGCGCTGCATGGCGGCCTGAATCGGGTTAAAGCCCACCGCCACAAAGCGCACCGCCAAGGCCGTGACCATGACGGCCAGTGCGCCCTTGAGCAGGGGCGGCGGTGCGAGCCCCAGGCTTTGCGCCCAGGCCAGTAAGCGGCCATCCAGCCAAGCTACCGGCACAAACAGCCCCACCGACAGCACCATGCCGGGCAAGGCATAGCCCAGATTGGCAACGCGCACCAGCGCTGCTACCCAGCGCTGCCCACGCTGGCCTTCGGACGCGCGCGCCGCGTAGGCCAGCGCCAGCGCAGCAAGCAAGACCACCAGCGCGGTCAGGCCCGAGAGCATCAGGGAATGCAACACAAACTGCCAGTAACGCGTGTCCAGATCGGTAGCAGCCACCTGCATCACCCAGTACAGCAGCTGCAACACCGGCGCGATGAACGCGGCCGTGAGCACCAGCAGGCAAGCCGCACTCGCGGCCCAGGATGCAGGGCCGGTCAAGGCAATGCGTTCGCGCGCCTGGTTTTTGGCCGATGGCCCAAACTGGCGGCGTGCGCGCGCTGTGTGTTCTAGCCACACCAGTGCCAGCACGCCCAGCGCCAGCAGGGACGCCAGTTGCGAGGCCACCGCAAGATTGAACATGCCCAGCCAGGTTTTGTAGATCACGGTGGTGAAGGTGTCCATGTTGAAAATCGCCACGGTGCCAAAGTCAGCCAGCACCTCCATCAGCGCCAGCCCGACGCCTGCGGCCCACCACGGCCGCGCCATGGGCATGGCCACACGCCAAAACGCCTGGCGCCGGCTCAGGCCCAGGGTCTGCGCCGCCTGTAGGCAATGCGCGCCTTGGGTCTGAAAGGCCTGGCGCGCCAGCAAATACACATACGGATAGAGCGCCAGACAAAACACCAGCACCGCGCCGCCGGTGGAGCGCACCGAGGGAAAACTGCTCTGCAAGCCGGTCGCCGTGCGCCATAGCGTTTGCACCGGCCCGCTGTAGTCCATCAGGCCGACATGCACAAACGCCAGCACATAGGCCGGCAAGGCCAGCGGCAGCACCAGCGCTCCGCCCAGCCAGCGCCGCCCCGGAAATTCACACATCACGGTAATCCAGGCCAAGGACACGCCCAACACCGCCACCCCTAGCCCAACAAGCACCGTCAGCAGCAGCGTGTTGAGCAGCACCCCGGCCAGCACATAGTCGCGCAGGTGTTGCCAGATTTCGGGCGCGCGCTGCGCCCAGCTCACCCCCACCACGGCCAGCGGCGTCACCGTCACCAGGGCCAGGGGCAACACCACCCAAAATGGCCAAGGCGGCAGTCTCATGCGCGGGGCTACTTGTAGGCCGCGCGGTCCATCAGGCGCGTGGCAGCAGCCTGCAGTTCACCGGCTTTGGAAACATTGATAGGGTTGGGCTTGAAGCTGCCCCAGGAATTGATGATGGAGTCCGCTGCCACAGCAGGGTTGGCGGGAAACTCCAGGTCCTTGTCGGTGTAGATTTTTTGCGCTGCGTCGGACGACAAAAATTCAAGGAATTTTTGCGCCAGCGCCGGGTTTTTGCTGTGGCGCGTGACACCGGCGCCCGAAACATTCACGTGCACGCCGGTCGTTGCCTGGTTGGCCCAGAACAGCCCCACCGGGAACGCTGCATCGGCTTGCAGCAAGCGCCCCAGGTAATAGGTGTTGACTATGCCCACCTGGCACTGCCCCGCTGCAATGGCCTTGAGCAGTGCGGTGTCGTCCGCAAACACATCGGTGGCCAGATTGGCAACCCAGCCTTTGACAATCGCCTCGGTTTTTGCCTCGCCCAGTTCTTGCATCATCATGGCCACCAACGACTGGTTGTAAACCTTCTTGCTGGTGCGCAGGCACAGCTTGCCGTGCCACTTGGGGTCGGCCAGGTCTTCGTAGCTGGACAAGGTGTTGGCAGCCACCCGCGCCTTGCTGTAAACAATGGTTCTGGCGCGCACCGACATGCCAAACCACTGCTTGGCCGGGTCGCGCAGGTGGGCGGGGATGTTCTTTTCCAGCACCGCAGAGACCACCGCTTGCAACAGATTTTGCTGCGCGGCTTGCCACAGGTTGCCCGCATCCACCGTGATCAGCACGTCCGCTGGCGTGCTGGCGCCTTCGGCGTTGAGACGCGCCAGCAAGGCACCCTCGTTGGCGGTCAGGAGTTGCACTTGCGTGCCCGTCAGGTTGGTGAATCGGTCCAAAAGCGGTTTGAGCAGCTGCTCATTGCGTGCCGAATAGACGGTTAGCGTGTCGGCGCGCCCCAAGGTGGGCGCCGCCAGGGTGAGTAAGGCCGCCATGACGGGGCCAAAAAGCAGGGCCAGCGCGGCGGACTTGGGCGCGGCAGCGCACGGTAGACGAATCATGGGCATGTAAAGAAACGTATTTCTGGTGCAAGACGCGCAAAGAAAATGCGCAAACCTTGTCGCAAGCCGATTATAGATGAGAATGATTCTTAATCACTGCAGCAGCGCTGCGGTTTTTTGAGGGCTCAAGTGCGGCGCTTGGATCGCACCGGGCCGGGCAAGCCGCGTGCAGCAAAAGTGCGTCTGATGGAAGCAGCACCCGCACGGCGAGACACCGAAAGCTCCTCGGCCTTGGTCTTACCAGGCGGCAGCCGCTTGCGCGAAGCCCTTGGGTGCTTGCTTGACGTCCTCGAAGGTCACCACCTCCCAAGCTTCGGGCTGGGCTTGGAGTTGGCGCAGCAGCAGGTTGTTTAGCGCGTGGCCTGAGCGGTGTGCGCGGTAGTGGGCCAAGAGCGGCATGCCCACGATGTAGAGGTCGCCCATGGCGTCAAGAATCTTGTGCTTGACGAACTCGTCGTCATAGCGCAGGCCGCCGGCGTTGAGCACCTTGTAGTCGTCCATCACGATGGCGTTGTCCAGACCGCCGCCCAAGGCCAGGCCATTGGCGCGCATCATTTCCACGTCTTTGGTAAAGCCAAAGGTGCGGGCGCGGGCTATGTCGCGGGCATAAGAGTCCACGCTCAGGTCAAACTCCACGCGCTGGCCGGTGGAGTCCACCGCCGGGTGGTTGAAGTCAATCTCAAACGTCAGCTTGAAGCCGTGAAAAGGCTCTAAGGTGGCCCACTTCTCATTGCCCGGAGCGCCCTCGCGCACGGTAATGGGCGCCTTGACCCGGATAAAGCGGCGCGGCGCGTTTTGCAGCTCGATGCCTGCGCTTTGCAGTAAAAACACAAAAGACGCGGCCGAGCCGTCCAAGATGGGAACCTCCTCAGCGGTAATGTCCACCACCATGTTGTCCACGCCGAGTCCGGCGCAAGCTGACATCAGGTGCTCCACCGTGTGCACTTTGGCGCCACCTGCCGACAAGGTGGACGCCAGGCGCGTGTCCGTCACCGCCTCGGTGGACACCGCAATGTCCACCGGATGGGGCAAATCCACCCGCCGAAACACGATGCCGGTGTTGGGCGCGGCCGGGCGCAAGGTGATCTCCACCCGCTGACCGCTGTGCAGCCCGACGCCGACGGCCCGGGTGATGGATGTGAGGGTTCTTTGTTTTAGCACGGGGGGATTGTAAAAGGCGCTTGCGCGCCCATGCCGTGTTTCTAAACGGTCGCGCGCTTGCGCGTTGCCCGGCCTGGGCTAGCCGTCAGTCCCTGTGTTTCTTGGGCAAGTGCCAACATGCTGGCCAGCGCCTTGTTGACTGCTTCAGAAGTGGGGAATGCTTTTTGTATTGCTGGCTGCAACACCACCACGTTGCTGCCTTGTAAAAATGGCTTCAGGTATTTACCCCGGACGCCCTTGCCCAGTCGTTCGCGCTTGAGCTCAGGAATGTCTTGGTCAGCCGTTGTCATAGATGCTCCTTTCATACCGTGTTGCCTTTCTGGCGCTGATGATTCGAGTGCTGTGGCGCTCGGTGTGGCCGCAAAATCCTTATTTGCGCGCTTCGTAAAGGTGCCGCTGAAACCCGACAAACACCTTGCGTATCTGGTCGGTACTACCAAGATCGGCAACCGCGTCAGCAATGGCATTGTGATACCGAAGGCGCAGCAAGGGCGCAAGCTTTTCAGCGTCAAGTTCCTCGACGCCTTCTTTCACGTACTGCGCCAGCACGAAATCTACAAACGCCGTTTGCTTGTCCGTGAATTGTTGATGCACTTCCGTTTTGGCCATAGCCGCCCGCTCCGAACGAGTGTATGGTGCCAGGGCGAACGCTACGTAGGCCAAAACATCGAATAGGTCGCTGCTTTCGGCCTCAATCACCTTCTGCATCTCGGCCAAGGGTTCCCTGCTGAAACCTTTTCCAGCCAGGCCTTCCAGTAACTTGCGGCGCGTGTCGGGCACGCTCCAGAGCGTACGCAGCTGGTCTTCGTCCTTAAAAAACTCAGGCAGCACGCCATACAGATTTTCCAGAAACTGCGCCGCCGACATTGGCGTGCCGTCAGCACTCCAAAAGGTGGTGGCGGTCATGCTCTGGATTTGGCGCACCTTGCCGTCGGCCAGTTTCACCTCCACCTTCAGGGCCTGCTCGGGCGGCTGCGGCAGATAGTCTGGCTGTGGCTCGCGTACCTCGTTGACTTTGTCGGTGGCGTCTTTGGGCGCTTCCAACTCTGCGGGTTCGCCGTCCCACGCAGCATCATTGAAATGGTGGTGCGCCCGCACAAAGTCATAAATCGTGAAGTAGTCCTTGCCGTCAAACAGCCGCGTGCCACGGCCAATGATCTGCTTGAACTCGATCATCGAACCCACCGGACGCATCAGCACGATGTTGCGCACATTGCGGGCGTCCACGCCGGTGGACAGCTTTTGTGACGTAGTCAGGATGGTGGGAATGGTCTTCTCGTTGTCCTGAAAGGCCCGTAGCGCCTCATCGCCGCGTGCGCCGTCGTCGGCAGTCACCCGCACGCAGTACATCGGGTCTGTGCTGGTCTTGTTTTGGTTGATCAGGTCGCGCACCATCAGGGCATGGGCCTGTGTGGCGCAAAAGACGATGGTTTTTTCGCGCTGGTCGATCATGCTCATCAGCAGCGTGACCCTGTAGGCTTCGCGTTCGGGGATCACGATGATCTTGTTGAAGTCGCTCTCTACATAGCGCTTGCCCGCCACCACTTCGCCCGCTACCACTGCGTCATCCGGGGTGTAGGTGTAATCGTCCAGCGTCGTGGCAATCTGCTTGACCTTGAACGGGGTCAAAAAGCCATCGTTGATACCTTCCTTGAGCGAGTACACATACACCGGCTCACCGAAATAGGCATAGGTGTTGGCGTTGAGCGTGTGCTTCGGCGTGGCCGTCAGGCCCAGTTGCACGGCAGGGGCAAAGTAGTCCAGGATGGCCCGCCAGTTGCCTTCGTCATTGGCCCCGCCCCGGTGGCACTCGTCTACCACGATGAAGTCAAAAAAGTCCGGCGGATATTCACCAAAGTACGGTGTTTGACCCGGCCCACTCATGAAGGTCTGGAAGATGGTGAAAAACACGTTGCCGTTCTTTGGCACGCGCCCGGTGCGACGGATTTCATCGGGAGCGATGCGCACTAAAGAGCCGGGCGAGGTGTTCTCAAACGCCGAAAACGCGTTGTAGGCCTGGTCGGCCAGCGTGTTGCGGTCGGCCAGAAACAGCACCCGGGGGCGGCGGGTCGGCTCGGTGCCTGACTGCCAGTCTTTCAGGTTCCAACGGCTTTGAAACAACTTCCAGGCCAATTGGAAGGCAATGAAGGTTTTGCCGGTTCCGGTCGCCAAGGTCAGCAGAATCCGATCGCGCCCGGCGGCGATGGCCTCCAGCACGCGGGTGATCGCGATGTCTTGGTAATAGCGCCCCTGCCAGGTGCCGCCCTGGTCTTCAAAGGGAATGGCGGCAAAGCGGTCGCGCCAAGCGGCATTCGCTGCGTCGGCTTCGGCAAAGGTTAAATCCCAAAGCTCGTCCGGGCTGGGGTACTGCGCCAGGTCGCCCTCCAGGCCGGTCGCCATGTCGATACCATAAATCTTCTGGCCGTTGGTAGCGTAGGCAAAGCGCACAGCCAATTTGGCGGCGTAGCTCTTGGCCTGGCCCACGCCCTCGGTGTACGGCTTGCCCCAGGCCTTGGCCTCGATGGTGGCCAGCTTGGTGTTGCTGTAGACCAGCACATAGTCGGCAATCTCGGGTTTGGAGCGCTTGCCGCCGCCCAGTAGCCGCCCCGGCGTAATCTCGCACTGCTTCTCCCGCAGGATGCGCGAGCCCTCGACCACGCCCCAGCCCGCGGCCCGGAGCGCGGGGTCAATGTGGTCGGCACGGGTTTCGGCTTCGTTCATGTTTGTGTCTCGCCTGTTAGCGACAAGATGATTTGCGTCTCACATTTTTCGATTTATGATTCACAAAGAGTGTTGTGACTATTTGGCGAGAATCAAAAAACCTCACTCCCCTCGGCGACATTGAGCAATTCGCGGAAGGCATAAATGCCGGGTCGGCGACCGCGCCCCTCTTCAAGGGTGAGGAGGATTCCGGCGTCTCGCAGCAGCGCCAGGATACGGCTGGCGCTTGGTTTAGGGATGCCGGCATGGTTAGTGAACGCTGGGGCCCCAAAAATGGGCGTCTGAAACAGAAAATCTACCGCCTTCATCGTGTGCTGAGAATGTGTCAGATCGGCCACTTGCGTCTTGATGCGGTCGTAGAGCGCAAGAATCGAACGAGCTCGGCGCTCGTTTTCTCCCGCCTGCTCCCGCACCCCCTCCAAAAAGAAGACACACCACGCCGTCCAGTCCCCATCGCGGGACACCGCCCGCAAGCGCTCCTGGTACTCCTCACGCTTGCGCTCCAAGTAGCTGCTCATATAAAAGTCAGGGCTGGTAAGTAACTTCCGCTGGTATAGAAAGAGCGGTATCAGCATGCGCCCCAAACGGCCATTGCCGTCCTTAAACGGGTGCAGCGCCTCGAACTCGACGTGAATGATCGCCAGTTGTACCAACGCGTCCGGCTCAGCGGTACTGCCAAAGTAGCGCTCCCAATCGTCCATGCCAAAGCGCAAATGCTCTGGCGTGATGGGCATAAAACTCGCCGTTTCCGACGTGCAGCCCTTTGGTCCTATCCAGTTCTGCTCGTCACGGTAGTTGCCCGGCGCCATGTCGCGACCGCGAACACCCTGCATGAGCAAAGCATGGGCGCCACGCAAAAGCTGCTGCGAAAACGGCCGATGTTCCATCTCACCCACACAGGCCCGCATAGCACGACGGTAATTCAGCACTTCCTCGGCATCCTCGCGCTTAGGTTGGGTGAAGGCCGCCGAATCGCCGCCTGCCTCAATCTCCAGCACTTCGCCGATAGTGACCTGCGTACCCTCAATTTTTGAAGACAACACCGCTTCCTGCGTGGTCAAGGGCGACAACAGAATGTGCGCATTGGGAATTGCCGACAAAAGACCGTCGTAGCGCGCCAAGCCAGCGTTTGCCGGGCCCAGCAAGGGGATCAGCTGCGCCCAATCCAGCGCTTTGGGCGGAAACTCGCCGAGGTGATAGCGGACGGGGCCAGTTGCCATGATCGGTACCTAGAGTTGGCCGGAGAAGGCGCGGTGCAGCAGGGACTTTTTCAGCTCGTCGAGAGCTATGCTTTTTTGTTTGTAGATTTCTTCGAGGCGATTTGTTTCAGTTGAAAGATCGTCAAGCGCATACACGATTGCAGCCTGCTTAGCACCGCTTGGCACAATGATGGGGAATGACCGAAGATAGCCTAGACCCACAAACTTCTGCGTAGTTCCCTTAGCTTCTGATTGCATTTTGTTGACAACAAACTGTGAGCTCAGGTAGTACCGGAGGAAATGGCTATTTTGTTCCACAGGCACTTTCAATAAAGCTACATTTTTGATTGCAAAATCTGGCTCCATCTCGACCACAACCGGGTTGCCGATAGTCCCAATCATTGCAAGGAGCACATCGCCCTTATGCACCGCGCTTCTTTCGTTGATTTTGCGGTAGTCTGAAGCGTCAATCAATCGGACATCGTCGAAGCTGAGGCCGTCACGTTTCAAGTTCTTCGAGGTGACCAGCGGAAATCCTTTGTCGTGGTACTTGGGCGAATCATGTGTTCCGTCCCTCACGTCGTAGATTTCGCCAAGAGTGCGCTCATCCCAACCCTCCCCCGTTGCGTAAACACCGCCTGCAAGTGACTCTCAAAAATGGCCCGCGCATTCTGTAGGTTCTTCTCGGCATGGGCCTTGGCGGTGGCGATGCCGTCAAAGGCTTCGTCTAGGAGGGTGACGATGCGTTGCTGTTCGGTAAGCGGGGGTATGGGAACTGGGATTTCCTTTAGCTTCCCGCCGGATAGTTCTTTGAATGTCGCACCAGTTCCAAGGTCATTCAGCAGTTCAACGATGCTGCCGAGGTAGTAGTACAAAAACTTGTGGTCAATCTGCTTTCGTGGCACCAAGCCTTTACAGCCTTGATTCGTTGCCATTGGCTCGGTGTTGATAACCAAATGTCCGATTGGAGCGCGTGAAGACAGAATTACTGACAACGGAGGTAAAGGCCGCGCCGAACTGTTCTGCAAGCCTTGATCGGTAATCGTTCGTTCTGTCTGGCTCACGTAAGGGGAAATGCGTTTTCCCATTTCGGCGGGCGTGATCCATTGATGCTGACCACCCCAATAGTCAGGAACTCCGGTCTTCGGCGTACCGCCGTTGACGACATCGCAAACATCGCCGATAGATGCAAGACTCCATCCCGCGTTCATGCCCAAGCCCCCAATCCAGAAAAGCCCAATGACGACCGAAGTAAATTCAAGCCGAATTGACCTCCAGCCCTCGCAGAGCATGCGCAAGCAGCTATGCATTCAGCAGCGACAGCAGCAGTCAAAAATCCAATGGAACACTCAGCCATTGGTCTTCCGATCACGCCAATAGCCCGGCTTGCGCGCGTCAGGCGCTACCGCCAGAACGACAATTTCGTCCGCCTGAACGCGGTACACCACAGAGAACGGGAACTTTCTGGGAAAGACCCGCCGGGTGCCATGTTTGTACGGCGCACCCATCTCGGGGAACTCGGAGGCAATACGGGTTGCTGCTTCTACCTCACGGGCAAATCGCGCGCCGAGCCCGCTGGATTGGGACTCGTAATACACCGCCTCGGCAGTAAGTTCTTCCAATGCCTCGCTATGAAAACGTACGGGTTTGCTCACTGGATGGCACGTCGAACCTGTGCAAACACATCTTCGGCAGACACCAGCACCGCCACACCGCGGTCCACCTCGTTGATGCGGCGCAGCAGCTCTGCATCCCAAGCATCGTCAATGGCGTTGTCGGGGCTCACGTGAATCGAATCCAATAGCAACTCAGCCAGGCGCGCCCGGTCTTGTATACCCAGTGTCTGGGCCTGTTGCGACAACTCAAGAACTAGATCAGACATACGGGTTGCTCCTGTTCACAAAATTTTAGACACCATGGTCGCATTACAGCAACTCCTGAATCGACGCCAGCACCTCTGCGGCCTGCGCATCCAGCGCCGCAATTTCGTCCATGATGTCCTGCGGGCTGCGGTGGGCCACCGCCTCAAGGACGTTCGGGTTCTTGACCGACAAGTCAAACGTACTGGGGTTCACCGTTGCCACTTCCACCGACCAGCTTTGCCCCGTGTCAGCAAAGGTCTTTTGCGCTTCTATGAATGTCGCCAAGTCGGCATCGTTGAGCGGGTTGGTCTTGCCCATGTTGCGGCCCACATCCAACTGGTAGAACCAGACTTTGCGCGTGGGTGCGCCTTTCTCAAAGAACAGCACCACGGTTTTGACGCCCGCGCCCTGAAAGGTGCCGCCGGGGCAGTCCAGCACGGTGTGCAAGTTGCAGCTCTCGAGCAGTAGCTTGCGCAGGCTCACGCTGGCGTTGTCGGTGTTGCTCAAAAACGTGTTTTTGATGACGATGGCCGCGCGGCCACCGGCCTTGAGCGACTTGATGAAGTGCTGCAAAAACAAAAACGCCGTCTCGCCGGTCTTGACCGGAAAGTTCTGCTGCACCTCTTTGCGCTCTTTGCCGCCAAAGGGTGGGTTGGCCAGGATCACATCAAAGCGGTCTTTGTCCTGAATGTCGGCAATGTTCTCGGCCAGCGTATTGGCGTGCACGATGTTGGGCGCTTCGATGCCATGCAGGATCATGTTCATGATCGCAATGACGTAGGCCAAGCTCTTTTTCTCTTTGCCGTAGAAGGTGCGGGTTTGCAACGTCTTCTGGTCGGTGGTGCTCAGGTTGGGCTGGCTTTGCAGGTAGTCGAAGGCTTCGCACAAAAAGCCTGCCGAGCCACAAGCGCCGTCATAAATGCGCTCGCCAATCTTGGGGGCCACCACCTGGATCATCGCGCGGATCAGTGGGCGGGGCGTGTAGTACTCGCCGCCGTTGCGCCCGGCGTTGCCCATGTTTTTGATCTTGGTCTCATAGAGGTGAGAGAGTTCGTGCTTCTCGGTCTGGGAGCGAAAGCGCAATTCGTCCACCAGCTCAATCACGTCGCGCAGGTTGTAGCCGCTTTGAATACGGTTTTTGATCTCGCCAAAAACCTCGCCAATTTTGTATTCGATGGTCTGCGGCCCGCTGGCGCGTTGCTTGAAGCCGTGCAGATAGGCAAACAGCTTGTTGTTGACGAAGTCGCGCAAGTCGTCGCCCGTCATGGCGGTGTTGTGGTCGAGCTTGCCGTCAGCGCCCTTGGGCGTGGCCCAAGTTTCCCAGCGGTAGGCTTTGTCGATGATGTAGCTATAGGTTTTGCCGTCCAGCTCGGCCTCCAGGGCCTTGTCGGCCTCAAGCGCGTCAAGGTACTTCAGGAACAGCAGCCAGGAGGATTGCTCGGTGTAATCCAGTTCGCTGGTGCAGCCTGCGTCTTTGTGCAGAATGTCGTCGATGTTTTTGAAGGTTTGTTCGAACATAGTTTTTTGGCTTACTTTCGGTCGTTGGTGAAGCTTAACTACTTTTCACCCCGATAAGTACCCATCAGGCGGCAGGCGCCGCTAACCAACAAGTGCAGGAACGTACAGCGCCGCTATGCGCATTTCTGAATGCCTCGACCGGCCCAAGGGGAATTCACCCCCTCGGGGGGCAGCGCAGTACACGCAGTGACAAGCGTGGGGGCTACGTTCAGTCGGCCTGCTTGCGCAAGAAGGCCGGAATCTCGTAGTCGTCCATGCCGCCGCTCGAAAGCGCGTCCACTTTTTGCGCGGCAGATGTGCGGGTGCCGCGCCAGACGGCTGGGGTGCTCATGCTGCCGTAGTCGGCTTGCGGTGCGCCGCTGGCGCCCATGTTGGTGCCACCGCCCATGCCACCCATGGATGCCATGGGGCTGATGCTGCTGCCGCGCTGGCCGCTGGAGGCGCCCATCGGGTTGTTCAGCGTGGGCACGTTGAAAGGCACGTTGTCGGTGCCGGTGCGCAGCACTTGCAGCGGAGGCGCGGTGCGGCGGTGCGTGCCTTGGCGGCCCAAGCCGGTGGCCACTACGGTGACGCGCACCTGGTCGCCCAGGTTGTCGTCGTAGGCGGTGCCGTAAATCACATGGGCTTCAGATGAAGCGTAGGCGCGGATGGTGTTCATGGCCAGCTTGGATTCGCTCAGTTTGAGCGAGCCTTTGGCGGCCGTGATCAGCACCAGCACGCCCTTGGCGCCTGAGAGGTCAATGCCTTCGAGCAGCGGGCAAGCCACGGCTTGTTCGGCGGCGATGCGGGCGCGGTCCGGGCCTTTGGCCAGGGCGGTTCCCATCATGGCTTTGCCGGGTTCGCTCATGACGGTGCGCACGTCTTCGAAGTCGACGTTCACGTGGCCAGGCACGTTGATGATTTCGGCAATGCCGCCCACGGCGTTTTTCAGCACATCGTTGGCGTAAGCAAAGGCCTCGTCCTGGCTGATGTCCTCGCCCAGCACTTCAAGCAGCTTTTCGTTGAGCACCACGATCAGGGAGTCCACATTGGCCTCCAGTTCGGCCAGGCCAGCGTCGGCATTTTTCATGCGCGGGCCACCTTCAAACTCGAAAGGCTTGGTGACCACCCCCACGGTCAAAATTCCCATTTCCTTGGCCACTTTGGCAATGATGGGGGCGGCTCCGGTGCCGGTTCCTCCGCCCATGCCGGCGGTGATAAAGAGCATGTTGGCGCCTTCGATGGCGATACGGATGTCCGCCTCGGCCTGTTCGGCCGACATGCGGCCCTTGTCGGGGCGGCTGCCAGCGCCCAGGCCGCTTTCTCCGAGTTGTATGCGGCGGTGCGCGCTGCTGCGGTTGAGGGCCTGTGCGTCCGTGTTGGCACAAATGAACTCCACACCTGTCACTGAAGACTGGATCATGTACTCGACCGCGTTGCCGCCGCCACCACCAACGCCGATCACCTTAATAAGTGTGCCTTGGTTGAAAGATTCGTCTTCAATTAGTTCGATGGACATGCGGAGCTCCTAGTAGTTTTGCAAACGGAAAATGAAAAAAGCAGTAACAGAAAAGTGGAACTTCGCCTTGGCGGCCCGGCACGCGCGCGCCACCGGGATTGTGCCGTCATGGAACATGAATTTCGCGCTTCAAAGTGAGTAATTTGATGCATTTAGAAGTTCCCGGCAAAGAAGTCACGGATCTGGCCAAAAGCGCTCTTCACCGAGCCCCCTTTTTGCGCCACTTTGATGCCGCGCATGCGGGCAATACGGGCTTCTTCCAGAAAGCCCATCACCACCGCCGCACGGGGCTGCGCCACCATGTCGGCCAGCGCGTTGGAATACAGCGGAATGCCGCGGCGCACCGGTTTGAGAAAAATGTCTTCGCCCAGCTCCACCATGCCGGGCATGACGCAGCTGCCACCGGTCAGCACAATCCCGGAGGACAGCACTTCTTCAAAGCCTGATTCGCGGATCACCTGGTTGACCAGGGTGAAAATTTCTTCGATGCGCGGCTCAATCACGCCAGCAAGCGCTTGGCGGCTGAGCATGCGCGGGCTGCGGTCGCCCAGGCCGGGCACCTCCACTTGCACGTCTGGGTCGACCAGCACCTGCTTAGCGTGGCCGCTTTCGACCTTGATTTCTTCGGCGTCTTTGGTGGGCGTGCGCAGCGCCATGGCGATATCGCTGGTGATCAGGTCCCCGGCAATCGGGATCACGGCGGTGTGACGAATGGCGCCGTTGGTAAAGATGGCGATGTCGGTGGTGCCCGCACCAATGTCCACCAGCGCCACGCCGAGTTCGCGCTCGTCTTCGGTCAGCACCGACAAACTAGACGCCAGCGGGTTGAGCATGAGCTGCTCGACTTCTAAGCCACAGCGGCGCACGCATTTGATGATGTTCTCGGCCGCACTTTGCGCACCGGTCACGATGTGCACTTTGGCTTCTAGGCGCATGCCGCTCATGCCGATGGGCTCCTTCACGTCCTGGCCGTCGATGATGAACTCTTGCGGCTCGACCAGTAGCAGGCGCTGGTCGCTGGAAATATGGATCGCCTTGGCGGTTTCCACCACGCGGGTCACGTCGGCCTGGGTGACCTCGCGGTCCTTGATGGCCACCATGCCGCTGGAGTTGATGCCTCGGATGTGGCTGCCGGTAATGCCGGTGTAGACGCGGGTGATTTTGCAGTCCGCCATCAGCTCGGCCTCTTTGAGCGCCTGCTGAATGCTGTGCACCGTGGCGTCAATATTGACCACCACGCCACGCTTGAGGCCGTTGCTGGGCGCCGAGCCAAAGCCGGCGAGGCGAAGCGTGCCACCGGGCAGCACCTCGGCCACCACCGCCATCACCTTGGCGGTGCCGATGTCCAGACCGACGACTAAGTCTTTGTATTCACGGGCCATGTTGCTTACCTGCTTGGTTAATCTTCAATGGGTGGGTGCCACAGCGGCGAGTGTGCTGATTCCGCTGAGCCGAATGGCGTAGCCGTTTTCGTGGCGCAAGTCGGCAGATTCCAAAGCGCCCGGCGGGCGCTGGTAGCGTGCCAAGACGCGCGTCAGTGTTTTCAGGAAATGGCGGGTGCGGCCTTGAACTTCGTCCAGATCGCCCCGACCGACCTCAATGGCTGCGCCGCCACCCAGGCCCACGCGCCAGCTACCCTGGCTGGTGAGTTCTAGGCTTTCAATCGTCAGATTCTGGGTGGCGAACTGGGGGGAGAGCGCCCGGTAGGCGGCAAGCACGGCAGCGCTTTGGCCCAGTGGGCCATTCAGGCGCGGCAGATCGTCAATCTCGACTTCGCCCACGTTGGCGTCAAACACTTCGCCAAAGGTGTTGAGCAGGCGCGGCTCATTGGCGTCGCCCCAGTAGGCGGCCACTTGGTGCTCTTGCAATTGCACACGCAGGCGGTTGGGAAATTCGCGGTGCACCACGGCGCGACGCACCCAGGGCATGGTCTCTAACACGCTGCGGGTGCGTGCCAGGTCCACACTAAAGAAGGTTCCCGCCACACGGGAGACCACATGGGCGCGCACCGTGGGCACGTTGGCGTGGCCCACATCGCCTTGCACCGTAATGCTTTGTAGCGAAAACGCCGACCGGTTCGACACCCAGCGCGCCGCCGCCAGCGCCACAGAGCCCAAAAACACCGCTAACAGGAGTACCGCTGCGCCGTTCATCAGGCGCAGGTCCATGCCGGGGTCTTCTGTGCGGTTCACGGTGTGCTCCGATGGTGGGCGCTGTTGTCGAGCGCGGCCAGCGCCAGAATCTGCAGGCACAGGTCTTCGTAGCTGGTGCCTGCGGCGCGCGCTGACATGGGTACCAGCGAGTGACTGGTCATACCGGGCGAGGTGTTCATTTCTAGCAAAAAGGGCTTGCGGTCGCTGGCACGGATCATCAGGTCGGCCCGACCCCAGCCCCGGCAACCCAGGCTGCGGTAGGCGGCCAGCACGATGCGGGCAATCTCGGACTCCTCGCTGGCGGGCAGACCGCTTGGGCACAGATAAGACACCGCGTCGGTAAAGTACTTGTTCTGGTAGTCGTAGGCGCCGTCGGGCGCCTGGATGCGCACCACCGGCAGCGTGCGGGCGGTGCAGCCACTGCCAATCACCGGGCAAGTTACCTCTTCGCCCACGATGAATTCTTCGCACAGCAGCTCGGGTTCGTACTGGGCGCCCAGGGCGACGGCACCAGGCAGTTGTCCGGCCTGCGCTACCTTGGTGATGCCGATAGAGGAACCCTCGTGCGGCGGCTTAACAATGAGTGGCAAGCCCAGGGTGGCGATTACTTGCTGCAGGCTGGCGGCGTCGTGTTGCGCGGGGCCCACCGTGCAGTAACGCGGTGTGGGCAGGCCCTCGGCGGCCCACAGGCGCTTGGTCATGGTCTTGTCCATGGCTAGGCTCGACGCCATGACCCCTGAGCCGGTGTATGGAATGCCCATGAGTTCCAACGCGCCCTGAATAGTGCCGTCTTCGCCAAAGCGTCCGTGCAAGGCGATAAAGCAGCGCGCAAAGCTTTCAGCCTTGAGGGCAGAGAATGCGCGCTGTGCCGGGTCAAAGGCATGGGCGTCCACGCCTTTGGAGCGCAAGGCCTGCAACACACCATTGCCCGAGAGCAGCGAGATCTCGCGCTCGGCCGACGCGCCGCCCATGAGTACGGCCACTTTGCCAAAACTTTGTGGAGTCATGGCTGGCCTCCGGTGCTTTGTGCTGGCGCTTGCAGCAGTTCCACTACCTTGGCCGGTACGGCGCTGATCGAGCCTGCGCCCATGCACAAGAGCACATCGCCCGGCTGCGCGTTGGCCACCGCTGCAGCGGCCATAGTGGTGATGTCGTCCACAAACACGGGCTCTATCTTGCCCGCCACCCGCAGTGCACGCGCCAGGGCGCGGCCATCCGCCGCCACCACGGGCGCCTCGCCTGCGGCGTAGACCTCGGCCAGCAGCACCGCGTCAGCCTGGCCCATGACCTTGATGAAGTCCTCGAAGCAGTCGCGCGTGCGGGTGTAGCGGTGCGGCTGAAACGCCAGCACCAGGCGACGGCCGGGGAAGGCCCCGCGCGCTGCGGCCAAGGTGGCGGCCATCTCCACCGGATGGTGGCCATAGTCGTCCACCACCGTGACCATACCGCCCTGGGCCAGCGCGTGGTCGCCGTAGCGCTGAAAGCGTCGGCCCACGCCCTTGAATTCGGCCAGCGCGGTTTGCACGGCGGCGTCGTCAATATTGAGTTCCACCGCCACGGCAATAGCCGACAAGGCGTTGAGCACGTTGTGGCGACCGGGCAGGTTGAGCACCACGTCCAGGTCGGACAGGGTCACGCCGTTGCGCCGCTGCACGGTGAAATGCATTTGGCCGTCCACGGCGCGCACGTTGATGGCACGCACCTGGGCGCCCTCGTCAAAACCGTAGCTGGTGATGGGGCAGGTCACCTGGTCCACGATGGCGCGCACGGCCGGGTCATCGGTGCACAAAATAGCGGTGCCATAAAACGGCATGCGGTGCAAAAAGTCTACAAACGCTTGCTTCAAGCGGCCAAAGTCATGGCCATAGGTTTCCATGTGGTCGGCGTCGATATTGGTCACCACGGCCATCACCGGCAGCAGGTTCAAAAAAGACGCGTCGGACTCGTCGGCCTCGACCACGATGTAGTTGCCGCTGCCAAGGCGCGCGTTGGCGCCAGCGCTGTTCAAGCGTCCGCCAATCACAAAGGTCGGGTCCAGCCCGGCTTGGGCCAGCACGCTGGCGACCAGGCTGGTGGTAGTGGTTTTTCCGTGGGTGCCTGCAATGGCGATGCCTTGCTTGAGACGCATCAGCTCGGCGAGCATCACCGCGCGTGGCACTACCGGAATGCGCAGTTCGCGTGCGCGCAGAACTTCGGGGTTGCTGGCCTGCACAGCGGTGGATGTGACGACCGCATTAGCCCGCGCCACATGCGCCGCATCGTGGCCCACGTGCGTCTGGACGCCCAAGGAGGCCAGGCGGCGCAGCGTGGCGCTGTCGGCCAGGTCCGAGCCCGAAATGGTGTATCCCAGGTTGTGCAAGACTTCGGCAATGCCGGACATGCCCGACCCGCCGACGCCTACGAAATGGATGCGTTGGATGGCGTGTTTCATGGGGCCAGTTCCTCACAGGCGGCGACCAACGCTTGCGTGGCGTGAATGTTTTGCATCTTCTTGGCGGCGCGGGCGTGCTGCAGCAGCAGCGTGCGGTCGCATCGCTGCAGCCAGTCGGCCAGAAACTCGGGCGTCAGCGCGCTTTGGTCCACCAGAGTGCCCGCACCTTGGTCCACCAGAAAGCGCGCGTTGTGGGTTTGGTGGTCGTCCACCGCAAAGGGAAAAGGCACAAACAGAGCGGCTGCGCCCACGGCAGCGATCTCGGTCACGGTGCTGGCGCCGGCGCGGCATAGCACCAGGTCGGCCTCGGCAAAAGCCTGGGCGGTGTTGTCGATAAAGGGCGTCAAATTGGCGTGCACCCCGGCGGCGGTGTAGTTAGCGCGCAGTTCATCCATTTGCTTTTCGCCGCTTTGGTGTAGCAGCACTGGGCGCTGCGCTGCGGGAATCAACGCCAAGGCTTGTGGCACCACGGTATTGAGCGCGCGCGCCCCCAGGCTGCCGCCCACCACCAGCACCTGCAAGGGGCCGGTGCGACCGGCAAAGCGCTCTGCGGGCACGGCCTGGTTCAGGAACTCGGTGCGCAGCGGGTTGCCCACGTACTGGCCCGAAGGCAGCGCGCCGGGAAAGGCGCAAAACACCCGTTGCGCCAAGCGTGAGAGCAAGCGGTTGGCGGCTCCGGCCACCGAGTTTTGTTCGTGCAGCACCAGCGGAATGCGTAAGAGTGCGGCCATCAGGCCCGCAGGCAGGCTGATGTAGCCGCCAAAGCCCAGCACCACGTCGGGGCGCAGGCGGCGCAGCACACTTGCGCTTTGCATGAGTGCGCGCAACAAGCGCAGAGGCAGCAGCGCCAGAGTTTTGAGACCTTTGCCGCGCACGCCCGAGAAGGCGATGGTTTCGAGCGCAAAACCACGCGCGGGCACCAGGCGGCTCTCCATGCTGTCGGGCGCGCCCAGCCAATGCACGCGCCAGCCGCGCTCGCGCAGGGCTTGGGCCACGGCCAGGCCTGGAAAGATGTGACCACCAGTGCCCCCGGCCATGACCAGGGCCGTGCGTTGGGTGGCCATGGCGTTCATGCCCGCCCCCCTTGCATCAGCTGGCGGTTTTCATAGTCCACCCGCAGCACCACGGCCAGGGCGATCAGGTTGACCAAAATGGCCGATCCGCCGTAGCTCATGAGCGGCAGGGTCAGGCCCTTGGTGGGCAGCGCGCCCAGGTTCACGCCCATGTTGATAAAGGCCTGAAAGCCCATCCAGATCCCCACGCCCTGCGCCACCAGGCCGGCAAACACCCGGTCCAGCGCCACGGCCTGGCGACCAATGTGGATCAGGCGGCGGGTCAGCCACAAAAACAGACCCAGCAGCAGTAGCACGCCGACCAATCCAAATTCCTCGCCAATGACGGCGAGCAAAAAGTCGGTATGGGCTTCGGGTAGCCAATGCAGTTTTTCCACGCTGCCGCCCAGGCCGACGCCAAAGATCTCGCCTCGGCCAATGGCAATCAGCGAATGGGTGAGCTGGTAGCCCTTGCCCAGCGCGTTGTGCTCGCTCCAGGGGTCGAGGTAGGCAAAAATGCGCGCGCGGCGGTAGTCGTTAAAGGCAATCATGAGCGCAAAGGCCGCCACCAGCACGCTGGAGATCAGGAAGAACATGCGGGCGTTGACTCCGCCCAGAAACAAAATACCCATGGCGATCACGGCAATCACCATGAATGCGCCCATGTCGGGCTCGGCCAGCAGCAAGCTGCCCATGATGCCTACGGCTGCAGCCATGGGCCAGACAGCTTTGACGAAATTTTCTTTAAGCTCAATTTTGCGCACCATATAGCCCGCCGCATACAGCACGGCAGAGAACTTGGCCAGTTCAGAGGGCTGGAAGTTGGTCACGCCCAGCGAAATCCAGCGCCGCGCGCCGTTCACGCCTTTGCCAATAAAAGGCATCAGCACTGCCAGCAGCAAAACGAGTGACGCGATAAATAGCATGGGCGCAATGCGTTCCCAGGTTTGCAGCGGAACCTGAAACGCAATCAAGGCTGCAATCACCGCTGCCGCAATCGACGCCACGTGGCGTACCAAAAAGTAGTTGTGCGTGTAGTTGGCAAAGCGCGGGTTGTCCGGCATGGCGATGGTGGCCGAATAGACCATCACCGCGCCCCACACCACCAGGATCAAAACGACCGCCAACATGGCGTGGTCATAGGTGCTGGCTTTGCTGGCGCTGGCGGCGGTTTGGTAGCTCGCGCGCCGGCCCAGGCGCACCGGCAGCGCGTCGCTCTCCGCGGCGACCGGCCCAAACCAGCGGCTCCACAGGACTTGGGCGGCGCTCATGCGGCCATCTCCATCACGGTGCCTTGGGACAGCGCCAGTTCGGCCACGGCGTCGCAAAACACCTGGGCGCGGTGCGTGTAATCGCGAAACATGTCAAAGCTTGCGCAGGCCGGCGACATCAGCACTGCGTCACCTGCGTGCGCTTGCGCATTGGCCAAGGCCACGGCGCGCTCCATGGAGTCGGCGTCTAGCAGTGCCACAGCGGTATCGGCCAAAGCCGCGCGGATCAGTGCTGCGTCGCGACCGATCAACACCACGGCGCGCACAAAGCGGCGCACGGGTGCGGCCAGTGGATGGAAGTCCTGGCCCTTGCCTTCGCCACCCAAAATCAGCACCAAGCGGCGGTCTTCGCCCAAGCCATTGAGGGCGGCCAAGGTGGCGCCCACGTTGGTACCTTTGCTGTCGTCAAAAAATTCCACGCCATTGAAGGTGCCCACGTGTTGTACCCGGTGTGGCTCGCCCCGGTATTCGCGCAGTCCAAACAACATGGGGCCCAGCGCGCAATCGGCGGCGCTGGCCAAGGCCAGGGCGGCTTGCGCATTGCTGGCGTTGTGGCGACCGCGAATGCGCAGCGCCTCCATAGGCAGCAGGCGTTGAATGTGCAGCTCAGGCGCGTCTGCGAAGTCGCCGTTGCGCAGGCGTTTTAGGGTCTCGTCCGCATCTTGTGCGCGCACCAGCCAGACCATGCCACCTGCGTCCTCAAGCCCATAGTCGCCGGGGCGAAGGGGCATCGCCAACCCGAAGGTGACGTGCGCGCGCTCGACCAGGCGCTGCTTGACGCGCACCGGTGCGGGCACCATGGCCATCACCGCCTTGTCGTCGCGGTTGAGCACCATCAGCGTGTTGGGGCCAAAAATGCGGGCCTTGGCGGCGGCGTAATGCGCCAAATCGGGGTGCCAGTCCAGGTGGTCTTGGCTGATGTTGAGCACGGTAGCGGCCGTGGGCGTAAAGCCCTCGGCGGCGCTCAGCTGGAAACTGGAGAGTTCGAGCACCCAGACTTGGGGTAAGGCGGCATCGGCGAGCACTTGCGCCAGCGTGTCAAGCAGCGTCGGGCCGATATTGCCGGCCACGGCTACGGTCTTACCCGCAGCGCGTACCAGCTCACCGGTGAGGGCGGTCACGGTGGTTTTGCCGTTGGTGCCGGTCACGGCCAGCACGCTGGGGTGGTAGCTTTGACTTTGCGCCAATGTGTTGAGGGCATGCGCAAACAAGCTGAGTTCGCCACCCACCCACAGACCGAGCGCGCGCGCGGCGTCCAAAAGCTCGGCGGTTTGGTGGGGTGCTAAGCCCGGGCTGGCAAACACGGCGCGCACGTCGCTGCCATCAATCCAGCTTGCGTCAAAAGCGCCGTGCACCAGCCGGGCAGTGGGCACGGATGCGGCCAGCGCGGGGGCTTGTGGCGGCGCGGCGCGGTTGTCCAGCACGGTCACTCGCGCGCCATGCTCCGCGCACCAGCGCGCCATGGCCAGGCCCGAGGCGCCCAGGCCCAGGACCAGGATGTGTTGACCGTGCAGCGTGTGTTCCATCAGCGCAGCTTCAGGGTTGACAGGCCGACCAAGCACAGCAGCATGGTGATGATCCAGAAACGCACGACCACCTGCGTCTCTTTCCAACCCAGCTTCTCAAAGTGGTGGTGCAAGGGCGCCATCTTGAACAAGCGCCGGCCCTCGCCGAAACGCTTGCGCGTGTATTTGAAATACATCACTTGCGCCATCACCGACAGCGCTTCAACCACAAACACGCCGCCCATGATGGCCAACACAATTTCCTGGCGCACGATGATGGCCACCGTGCCCAGCGCCGCACCGAGCGCCAGCGCGCCCACGTCGCCCATGAAGACCTGCGCCGGGTGGGTGTTGAACCACAAAAACGCCAGCCCAGCACCGGCCATGGCCGCGCAAAACACCAGCAGCTCGCCGGCGCCCGGAATATGGGGCAAGAACAGGTACCTGGAAAACACCACGCTGCCCGTCACATAGGCAAACACGCCCAGGGCGGATGCCACCATCACCACCGGCATGATGGCCAAGCCGTCCAGGCCGTCGGTCAGGTTTACCGCGTTGCTCGAACCCACGATCACCAGGTAGGTCAGCACCACAAAGCCCAAGACGCCCAGCGGATAGCTGATTTCCTTGAAAAATGGCAAGAGCAACCCGGCTTTAGGGGGCAGGTTGACATCAAAGCCCGAGCGCACCCAGTTGTAAAACAGCTCCAGTACGCGCGCATTCGAACTCTCGGAGATGCTAAAGACCAGGTACAGCGCGGCTAGAACGCCAATAAGCGACTGCCAGAAATACTTTTCGCGCGAGCGCATGCCTTCGGGGTCTTTGTTGACCACTTTGCGCCAGTCGTCCACCCAGCCAATGGCGCCAAAACCCAGGGTCACCGCCAGCACAATCCAAACAAAGCGGTTGGACAGATCCGACCACAGCAGCGTTGCGCTGGCAATCGATATCAGGATCAGTACGCCGCCCATGGTGGGCGTGCCGCTCTTTGCCAGATGGCTTTCCATACCATAGCCACGAATGGGTTGGCCGATCTTGAGCGCGCGAAGGTGGCGAATGACGGCGGGCCCGGCTGCCAAGCCAATCAACAAGGCGGTGAGCGCAGCCATGACGGAGCGAAAGGTCAGGTACTGGAACACGCGCAAAAAGCCCCACTCGGGGTTTTGCGCTTGCAGCCACTGCGCCAGACTCAGCAACATGCGGTTTCTCCTGGTGTGGTTTGGGCTACGGCGGCGGCGGGCCCGGCAGCGATGGCTTGCAGGGCGGCTACCGCGCGCTCCATGCGCATAAAGCGAGAGCCTTTGACCAGCACGCTGGCCGCCGTGGTCAGCGCCGGGTTTAGCGCAGCGCACAGCGCGTCCATGTCTGCAAAATGCAGCGCCGCGCCGCCAGCGACCGCAAAGGCGGCCACTGCTGACTGGCTCAAATCACCCACGGCCAGCAAGCGTTCAATGCCCAGGCCTTGCGCGTAGGTGCCGGCCTCGGCGTGGAATTGGGGGCCTTGGCTGCCGACTTCGCCCATGTCGCCCAGCACCAAGAGGCGCGGGCCGGGCAGGTCGCGCAACACTTCGATGGCGGCGCGCACTGAATCAGGGTTGGCGTTGTAGGTGTCGTCCACCACGGTGACGCTGCGACCGGCCAGTGCGATGGAAAAAGCACGCGAGCGGCCCTTGACCGGCACAAAGGCCTGCAGCCCGCGTTCCACCGCCGCCGCGGGTACGCCTGCGGCCAGTGCACATGCGGCCGCAGCCCAGGAGTTGCGCACATTGTGTTGCCCCGCAATGGCCAGGCGGTAGTGCAGCGCCAGCGCCTGTCCGGCTACCGTGGCATACGCCTTCACTGTCCATGCACCGTCCGCCCACTGCGCGCTTGCGCCCACCACGGCGTCGCCGGTGGCGCTGGCGCCAAAGCCCAGGGTGCGGCTTGCGCCAGCTATTTTTCGCCACAGTCCGGTGTAAAGGTCATCTTGCGGAAATACGGCGCAGCCGCTAGCGGGCAGCGCCGCCAAAACAGCGCCGTTTTCAGCCGCCACAGCGTCCACTGTGTGCATGAATTCGAGGTGTTCGCGTTGCGCGTTGTTCACCAAAGCGACCGTGGGCTGGGCCAGTGCGGCCAGTGCAGCTATTTCGCCAGGGTGGTTCATGCCCAGCTCGACTACGGCAATGCGGTGGTGGGCGCGCAGGCGCAAGAGCGTGAGCGGTACGCCGATGTCGTTGTTCAGATTGCCCTGCGTGGCCAGGCTGGCGTCGCCCGGGGCGTGGGCTTGCAAAATAGACGCGATCATTTGCGTCACCGTGGTCTTGCCGTTGCTGCCGGTCACGGCAATCAGCGGCAGGTCAAACTGCATGCGCCAGGCGCGGGCCAGTTGGCCCAGCGCGGCTTTGGTGTCTGCCACCTCAATGCGCGGCAGGCCGGCAGGCAGCTGTGCGCCGGCCAGGCCGATGCGGCAGATGACGGCCACTGCGCCCTTGGCCTGCGCTTCGTGCAGCATGGCATTGGCGTCAAACGTATCGCCTTGCAGCGCAATAAACAGGTCGCCGCTGGCAATGCTGCGGGTGTCGGTGTGCACGCGGGCTATAGGGCTACTGGCCTCGCCGTGCACGGCTTGCGGCTGGCTTGCGGCGTCCCCGCTGTGGGCGAGCCACTGCGCTACCTGGCCCAGGGTCATCATCGTGGTGCTCATGCGCTGGCGTCCAGGCGAGGGCGTGCGTTGAGCGCCTGCAGCGCATGCGCGCGGTCCGAAAACGCCGTCTTGACGCCGGCGATCTCTTGCGTTTCTTCATGGCCTTTGCCAGCTACCAAAATCACATCGGCTGTTTTGGCGCGGGCAATGGCGTTGGCAATTGCGGCGCCCCGGTCCACTTGCACGTCGGGCGGCCGGTGGCCGGCCAGTCCGGCCAGGATGTGGGAGACGATGGCTGCAGGCTTTTCGCTGCGTGGGTTGTCGCTGGTGATCACGATCTGGTCGGCCTTGGCCGCAGCAATCGCGCCCATCAGCGGGCGTTTGGCGGCGTCGCGGTCCCCGCCGCAGCCAAACACGCACCACAACTGGCCCACGCGCTGCTGCGCCATGGGGCGCAGGGCGTCTAGGGTTTGGGCCAAGGCGTCGGGCGTATGGGCATAGTCCACCACCACCAGCGGGGCTTCCAGGCCACCCACGCATTCCAGGCGACCGGGCACGGCGCGCAACTGCGTGCAGGCCGCCACCGCAACGCCCAGGTCCACGCCCAAGGCGCGCAGACTGGCAATGACGCCCAGCAAATTGGCCACGTTGTAGCCGCCAATCACCTGGCTTTGCAAAACCAGCACTCGATCGCCCTCGACCACGTCAAAGCGCAATCCGGTGTGGTTCAGTGCAATGTTGTGCGCGTGCAGGCGGGCGCTGGCGTGGGTGTCGCTGCTGCAAGACGTGGTCCACAAGTCCAGCGTGGGCTGGCCCTGGCGCAGCGCGTCGGCCAGTGCGGCGCCTTTTGCGTCGTCGATATTGATCACGGCGCTTTGCAGGCCCGGCCATGCAAATAGGCGGCGCTTGGCGTCCCAATAGGCTTGCATGCTGCGGTGGTAGTCCAGGTGGTCTTGCGTGAAGTTGGTGAACACCGCCAGCCGGATGTGCAGGTCATTGATGCGGCCTTCTTCAATGCCGATGGACGAGGCCTCTAAAGCGCAGGCGCGCAGGCCTTCATTCACAAACTGATACATGTAGCCGTGCAGTGACACGGCGTCGGGCGTGGTCATGCCGGTGGCACGCAGCGCGGCCAGGGGATGGGCGGCGGCGCCATCGACCGGCGCACCGACGGGTGCTGGTTGGCCCGCGCCCAGCGTGCCGACCACCGCGCAGGGCTGCGCCAGCGCACCGGGCAAGCTGCTCAGCGCCTGCGCCAGCCACCAGGCGGTCGAGGTTTTGCCGTTGGTGCCGGTAATGGCAATCACCGAGAGCTGCTGCGAGGGGTGGCCAAAAAACGCGTTGGCAATCGCACCAGCATCGGCTTTGAGGCCAGCGTACGCAGCCACGCGAGCGTCATCCAGGCCAAAGGCTTGCAGGCCCTGGGCTTCCACAAGGCAGGCGGCCACGCCTTGCCCCAAGGCCTGGGGTACAAACTGGCGTCCGTCCACCACCGCACCGGGTGTGGCAATAAAGCCGTCACCCACGCCCAGGCTGCGGCTGTCGCTGCCCAAGGTGCCGCTCACGTGCGTGCGCAGCCACTGGGCAGCTTGCTCGGGCGAGGTGAGTTGCAGGGCCATCAGAAGCTTTCCTGCACCGCGTTGGCTACGATTTGCGGCTTGATCGCGATGTCGGGCTGCACGCCCATGACGCGCAGGGTTTGCTGCACGGTTTCGCTAAACACGGGGGCGGCCACTTCGCCGCCAAAGTACTTGCCTGCGCTGGGCTCGTCGAGCATCACGCCAACCACAATACGCGGCTGGTCAATGGGCGCCATGCCAACAAACCAACTGCGGTATTTGCGGTTGCCTTCGCTGCCGTAGCCCTTGCCTTGTTGTTTATAAGCGGTGCCCGATTTGCCGCCCACCGAATAGCCTGCGGTCTGCGCCTTGGGGCCGGTACCACCGGGGCCTGCGGCCATTTGCAGCATCTTGCGTACTTTGGCAGCGGTGTCAGCGGTAAACACCGGCACGCCCACGGCAGGGTCGCTGTTTTTGAGCAAGGTGGCGCGGATGATTTGGCCGTCGTGCGAGAACACGGTGTACGAGCGCACCATCTGAAACAGCGACGCTGACAGACCGTAGCCATAAGACGCCGTGGCCTGCTCAATCGGGCGCCAGCTCTTGGCCGGGCGCAAGCGGCCTGACACCACGCCGGGGAACTCGACTTGGGGTTTTTGCCCAAAGCCGGCGCCCGAAAACGTTTCCCACATCTCGCTGGCGGGCAGTTGCATCGCGATTTTGGCGGTGCCCACGTTGCTCGATACCTGGATCACCTCTTCCACCGTCAAAGCCCCGTGCGGGTGGGAGTCGCGGATGGTGGCACCGGTGATCGTCACCGAGCCCGGCGAGGTGTCGATGATGGTGGACGTCTTGACGCGCCCCGAGTTGAGCGCCAGGCCGATGGTGAAGGGCTTCATCACGGAGCCGGGCTCAAAGGTATCGGTGAGCGCCCGGTTGCGCAGCTGCGCGCCGCTCAGGTTAACGCGCTTTTCTGGGTTGTAGCTGGGGTAGTTTGCCAAGGCCAGCACTTCGCCGGTCAGGGCGTCAAGCACCACGATGCTGCCGGCCTGAGCGCGGTTGGCCAGCACCGCATCGCGCAGTTTTTGGTAGGCAAAAAACTGCACCTTGGTGTCGATGCTTAGTTGCAGGTCTTTGCCCGCCTCAGGCGGCACGGTCTCGCCCACTTGCTCCACGGCTCGGCCCAGGCGGTCCTTGATCACGTGGCGGCTGCCCGCGCGGCCCAAGAGCGCGCCGTTGAACAGCAGCTCCACGCCCTCCTGGCCGTTGTCCTCTACATTGGTAAAGCCCACCACGTGCGCGGCTGCTTCGCCTTCGGGGTACTGGCGGCGGTACTCGGTGCGCTGGTAAATGCCCTTAATGTTGAGCTCGGTAATCTTCTTGGCGTTGTCCGGGTCGATCTGGCGCTTTAGCCAAACAAAGTTCTTGTCCTCGTCGGCCAGCTTTTTGGCTAGATCGGCCTCGGACATATCGAGCAGTTTGGCCAGTTGCTTGCGCCCGGCGGCGTCCAGCGACACATCTTCAGGAATCGCCCAAATGCTGGGCGCTGGCACGCTGGACGCCAGAATCAGGCCGTTGCGGTCCAGAATGCGGCCGCGGTTGGCGGGGAGTTCGAGCGTGCGGTTGTAGCGCACCTCGCCCTGGCGCTGGAAAAAGTCGTTGTTGAACACCTGGATGTAGGCCGCGCGAGCGCCCAGGCCCACAAAACCAAGGGCGACCGCACCCACCACAAACTTGCTACGCCAAACCGGCGTGCGGCTGGTTAACAAGGGGCTGGCGGTGTACTGGATGCTGCGGCTCATGGTTGCGCCTCGGGCGCATCGCCCTTGCCGATGTACATGGTGATGCCCGGCGTGATCTGGCGCATTTGCAGCTTCTCGCGCGCTACGCGCTCCACCCGTGCGGGCGTTGCCTGGCTGCGTTTTTCCACTTGCAGGCGCTCGAGCTCGGTGTCAAGACGTCGCGCTTCTCGGTGGGCTTTTTCGAGTTCGGTAAACAGGCGGCGCGACTGGTATTGCACGCCCACCAGGTACACAGCGCTGGCCAACGCTGCCAGCACCAGCAAAATGGTGAGGCGGGTCATGCGCGCGTGCCCGGAGCAATGGCGCTGCGCACGGCCACCCGCATGATGGCGCTGCGCGAGCGTGGGTTGCCCGCCACCTCCGCCGAGCTGGGACGGCTGCGGCCCAGCGCGCGCAGGCGCATAGGCTTGGGCGCGGCAAACGGCGTGCGCCGGTCGTATTCGTCCTTGGAATGCTTGGCAATGAACTGCTTGACGATGCGGTCTTCCAGCGAATGAAAGCTGATCACCACCAGGCGGCCACCGGGTTGGAGCACCACCAGGGCAGCGTCTAACGCCTGCTGTAGCTCTTCAAGCTCGGCATTGATGAAAATCCGAAAAGCCTGAAATGTGCGCGTTGCAGGGTTCTGGCCCGGCTCGCGGGTTTTGACCGTGTCAGCCACGAGTTGGGCCAGTTCGGTGGTGCTTGCAAGGGGCCCGTGCTCCTGTCGGCGAGCGACAATCGCCTTTGCAATACCGCTAGCAAACCGTTCTTCGCCATAGTCACGAATCACCTCCGTAATGTGTTCAACGTCCGCATCGGCCAGCCACTGGGCCACGCTGATGCCGCGGGTGGTGTCCATACGCATGTCCAGCGGGCCTTCAAAGCGAAAGCTAAATCCCCGCGCCGGACTGTCAATTTGGGGCGAACTCACGCCCAAGTCCATCAAAATGCCCGCCACACTGGCCGCAGGCAGTTCGCTTAAATGGGAAAAACTCGTCTGCCGAATTGAGAAACGCGGGTCGGTGATGTCGCTGGCCCGGGCCACGGCCTCTAAATCTCGGTCATACGCAAGCAAGCGGCCCTGGGCCGACAGCCGCGCCAAAATTCGCTGGGAGTGTCCGCCGCGGCCAAAGGTGGCGTCCACATACGCGCCGTCTTCGGAGGGAGATGTGCTTTCGGAGGTGTTTTCAAGAAGTGCGTCCACCGCTTCTTGCAGCAAGACCGTGGTGTGCTCCATCGTTGCGTCCATAGCGGCGCTCAAAAGGAGAAGTCTTTGAATACGTCGGGCATCTGCTCTTGCATGGCCTGGGCTTCCTGGGCTTCGTAAGTGGCTTTGTCCCACAGCTCGAAGTGGTTGCCCATGCCCAGGAGCACGGTGTCTTTGCTGATGCCCGCGCTGGTGCGCAGCTCAGGAGAAATCAGGATGCGCCCGGTGCCGTCAAGCTCCACGTCCATGGCGTTGCCCAAAAAAATGCGTTTCCACCATTGGGCCGACATGGGCAGTGCCGCAATGCGGTCGCGAAACAGGTCCCACTCGGGGCGGGGGAAAATCATCAGGCAACCGTGGGGGTGTTTGGTGATGGTCAACAGGCCTGCGGCCACAGCGCTGAGCACGTCACGGTGCCGAGTCGGCACAGACAGCCGCCCCTTTGCATCTAGCGTGAGTGACGAAGCACCTTGAAACACCACAGAGACCCTCTTTTCCAACGCGCGTGGTTCAATGGCCGTGTTCTGCCACACTTACCACTAAATTGCACTTTTTTGCACTTAGTTGCACTTTACCAGCAAATTTGGCGTCTACGGCAGCGTCAGATCAATTTTTTCCAATGAAATCAAAGACTTAGAGGTGTTCTTTCATCAGAAAATAGGCGAAAATGTGTTCTAAATTAAGTACTTAGGTACCATAATGAAAGTAATGGTTCAAATGGGCCGCAGGAAGGAGCCGAAGCTACGCAGGCCGCGTTCTTGCCTGGTGCTGCCGGGCCGGCGTGGCTGCGCGCGGCGGGAGAACTAGCGCAAATCGCGCAGATGGACCTGCGCAAATGCATCAATACCGGCCGCTGCCCACGCAACGCCCACCAGTAGACCGACGTCTTGCAGGTGCACATCGGCATTTTTTGTGCTGGCCGTGCGCAGCCATTGCAGCAGCAGCGCGATGGCGTGCGCATCCATACGCACCAGCGCGGCGCAGGCGACAGTGACGCGCTGGGCGGCCACAGGCTCTGGTAATGCCAGGCCCATTTGCCCTGTAACGTGGCCAGACAGATGCCAGGGCGTGTCTTTGAGGCCATCGCCGCGCGTTGGGGCGGGGACCAGTTCGTCGCCGATGAAGTGGATCGGCGAGCCCTTCCACTGCGGGGATTGCTCAATGTAGGTAAGGCAATAGTCGGTGGCGGCAGCATCAAAAGCGGCGCGCATGTTCATGAGTCCTAGCAAGCAAAAACGAAGATCCCATAGACTGCGCTGCACACCGGGTTGCCCCTGAGGCGTTGCCTGCTCCAGCACATACAGAAGGTTGGGCGTGTCTACAAAAATCAGCTGCGATGGCGCTCCTTGCTCTTGCGTGAAGCAGGCCACCAGCTCTGCGCTGGCATCGGCATCGAACATGCTTAATGAGGTCCAGTCCAGGCCGCAGTGGCGGTTGGCCAACCAGTGGGCGCGCAATTTGCGCGCAGCCCCAAGGTGAAGCACGCTGGGACAGCGCCATACCCGCGCGTCGTCCAGGGATGAGTTGGCGAAACCCGTGACTTGAGAATGCACTTGCGGGCTGGCTTTGCCTGTGCTGGGGTTTGCAAACGGGGAGGCGTTCCATTGCGGTGTGGCACCGTCCCAGTAGTCAAAATACTCCAGCACCGACCAATCGAACTGGGCTTGGTTGCCAGTGGCGCGGTAAATCTCGAGCAAGGCCAGTAGGCGCTGGACCTGGACAGCGCGTTCGTCCTGGGAGGGCAAGGCGCGCAGCAGGTGTTGCGCCGCCAGGTCAAAGTCTGCGCTGGCAAACAGTGCGGCCACGCTTGACAGCACCGCATCCTTGCCTTTGAGCGTTTGGACGCTGGGTACTGCAGCGAGGGTGGGGCGCGGTTCGGTTGTGGGTGCGGGTGCGGGTGTGGGAACGGTGATCTGGTCCAGCGTTTGGGTCAGGAGCACCGAGCTAGGCATTTCCGCGTGATGGAAGATCTGGGTCCGAACGCCGGGCGCGGCATGCAGGGCGGAGGAGATCTGGGCCGACGTCAGCGCGGGCATCTGCGACGGTGTCAAAGTGGCCGCCGTGTCCGACTGGCTAATGGGTTCCGCTTGGCTGCCCTTGCCACGGCTTGGCAACCACAAAAGATCCAGCTGCGCTTCGATTTCGTCGATCTTCTTGAGCGTGTCGCTGCGGACTTTGCCCGTAGTTGGTGCACGCACTGGCATGCCTGCCAATGTGCGCTCGGACGCTTCGCCGCCCTCGCGTTTGAGTACGCCACGCAAATAGCTAAATTCCTGCTTGCGCACGAGATGCACTTGGCGCACCCATTCAGCTCGAACCGGGTTTGACGCAGAGCCGTCGTCGTCGGCGAGCGCAGCCACGCTGGCGGCCGAACCGATCAGGGGCTTGAACTCACTCACAATTACAGGCAGCTGCGGGCAAGCAGCGCTTTAGTCACCAAACATTTTTTGTTTCAGCTCGCGGCGCTGCTGTGCTTCGAGTGACAGCGTGGCGGTGGGGCGCGCCAGCAAACGGCCTACACCAATGGCTTCACCGGTCTCGTCGCAGTAACCGTAGTCGCCAGCGTCAATGCGGGTAATTGATTGCTCGATTTTCTTGAGCAACTTGCGCTCGCGGTCGCGGGTACGCAGTTCCAGCGCGTGCTCTTCTTCGATGGTGGCACGGTCTGCCGGGTCCGGTACGACGGAGGTGTCTTCCCGCAGATGCTCAGTGGTTTCCCCGGCATTGCTGAGGATGTCGCGTTTAAGAACACTGAGTTTGAGCTTGAAGGCGGCGAGTTGCACCTCGTTCATGTACTCGGAGTCGGGCATGGCCAGCAATTCGGCATCGCTCAAGCGCTCTACCGGGGTGGTTTTCCAGTTGTTGGCGAGCTTGGTGTCTTTTTTGACGATGGCAGGAATCACTGGAGCCGCAAAAGGCGCGTGGCTCGACGGGTTGAAGCTGGCTTTGGCAGCAGTCGAGGCCACTGATTGCGCCATTGAGGGCACGGTCAGCTGTGCTAAGCGCGAGGAGGGTCGGCCCGACTTGGTAGGTATGGAGCTTACGACGCCAGGCACGGACAAAGGGGCGGCGGGTTTTGGGGCAATGGCATTCACAGGGGGCTTGGCTTTGGGTTCGACCACGACGGCAGGCGTCTTGGCTTTGGTTTCTTTGGAAGGGGTTTTCGCCACAACAGCCGCGGCAACTGGCTTTTTGGGAGCCGTTGGTTTGGCAGCGACCGCAGATTGGGCGATGGGCTTGGCTGGGACAGCCTTTGCGGCGGGGGCTTTTACGGCCACAGCTTTTTTGGCGGGTGCGGCTGGGGCAGCAGGCTTTTTAGAAGGAGCGGGCTTTTTTGTTGCAGCTGCGGCCTTCGCGGGCGCCGCTGACCCCGCTATGACTTTGGCCGGTGCGGCGGAGGGTTTTGCTGCAGGCTTGACCGTTTTGCTTGTCTTGGTAGACGCAGTGGATCCCGCGCTTACTTTGCTGGGGCTTGCTTTGGTGGCTTTCACTTCTTGTCTCCTAACAGAAACGCGATGGTCGGGGATCCGGGTGCCTGGTTCCCCGGCACGGGACGCGGGCGGGCTGCCAGCCCCTTCGGCGCGGGAGTGTACAGGGTTACCCATGGGGATCCCCATCATTTTTAAAAGTGCGGCCAACATACGGTGTCCAGAAGAATGGCGAAAGATTTAGGGGTGAAATTGCTGCGCTGCAACAAACGCTCCAATTGTCGCCGAAAATTACACCAAGGCCTGCTCCATGCCCTGCAGCAAGATGTCTTTAGGCAGATCGATGCCGATAAACACCAGCTTGCTGTTTTTGACCTCGTCTGGCCCCCAGGCTGGCCCCAGGTCGCTGCCCATGAGCTGGTGCACGCCCTGGAAAATCACCTTGCGCTCGCTGCCCTGCATAAAAAGAACGCCCTTGTAGCGCAGCATGCGCGGGCCGTAGATGTTGACGATGGCGCCCAAAAAGTCTTCTAGCTTGGCGGGGTCAAACGGGCGCTCGGACTTGAATACGAAGCTTTTGACATCGTCATCCACATGGTGGTGGCCGCTGTGGTCAGCATGCGCATGCGAGGGATGGTTGCAGGCTTCGCCGTGTTCATGGTCATGGTCCTCTTGTCCGTGGTCATGGCTGTCGACGCTCAGGAAATCGGGATCGATGTCAAGTTTTGCGTTCAGGTTAAAGCCGCGCAGGTCAAAAAAGTCTTTGATCGCCACGTTGCCAAAGTGCACGGTGTGTTGCGGCGCGCGCGGGTTCATGTGCTTGAGGCGGTGTTGCAGCGACTCCAGTGCTTCGGGCGAGACCAGCTCGGACTTGCTGATAAAGATCTGATCGGCAAAACCCACCTGGCGCCGTGCTTCCTGGCGGTCGTTGAGCTGATCGGGCGCGTGTTTGGCGTCCACCAGGGTCAAAATCGCGTCCAGCAGGTAGGACTCTGCCACCTCGTCGTCCATAAAGAAGGTCTGCGCCACCGGACCGGGGTCGGCTAGGCCGGTGGTTTCGATCACCACGCGGTCAAAGTCGAGCTCGCCCTTGCGCTTTTTCTCGGCCAGGTCTTGCAGCGTGGCGCGCAAGTCTTCGCGAATGGTGCAGCAGATGCAGCCGTTGCTCATTTGGATGATTTGCTCGGTGGTGTCGGACACCAGAATGTCGCTGTCGATGTTTTCCTCGCCAAACTCGTTTTCAATCACCGCGATTTTTTGGCCGTGCGCCTCGCTCAGGATGCGCTTGAGCACGGTCGTCTTGCCCGCGCCAAGAAAGCCGGTAAGGATGGTGGCAGGAATGAGGGCCATGGGAGAGTCTTCCGTTAAAAGTGGTGTCTGCACTATTTTCGCAGTTTGGCCAGGCAGGCCGGGCCAAGCACAGGCACCCTTTGGAGAAACCCGAGGGAACTTGCTTTTTTGACATGGGTCAACGCCCTTTCGGCAGATGCGTCTAAAGTTGGCCCCTACGCAACCCCTGGAGCCTTTTCATGATGTCAATTGATGCCGAGCACAAAGCCAAACTGATGCACGACCTGCGGGTCGTGATTGACGACGCGCAGGAAGTGTTGCGCATGACCGCCGATCAGGTGGGTGAAAGTGCAGTGGGCGTGCGTGCCCGTGTGGAAGCGCGTCTGGCCGAGGCCACCCGGGACCTCACACACCTGCAAGACGCTGCCGTATTGCGGGCCAAGGCCGCAGGCCACGCAACCGATGAATTTGTGCATGAAAACCCCTGGAAGTCGATAGGCATCGCTGCGGGCATTGGTTTGGTGGTCGGCTTGTTAGTGGGTCGGCGCTAGTCCGGGCGCCTGCGCGTCATGAGCGAGTCCCAGAAAGCCGAATCCTCTAGCAACCCATTTGGCAAGCGCGCCTGGGCGTCAAGCGGCTTGCTTGCGTCATTGCGCCAGTTGCTGTTTACGTTGCTGGAGACGGCGCAAGTGCGCCTGGAACTGCTGGGCACTGAGCTTGAGGCCGAAAAACGCCGCGTGCTCGACGCGTTAGTGTTTGCGGCTGTAGCGCTGGTGTGTTTGGCGCTGGGCCTGGTGTTGTTGTGCGGCACCGTGGTGCTGATGTTTCCCGATCACTGGCGCTTTGCTGCCGCCGGGGGCTTGGCGCTGCTGTTTTTGCTTGGTGGTTTGGGCTTGCTGGTGCTGGCGCGGCGGCGCTTGCACCATCCGCTGGGCATGTTCCACGCCAGCGCCCGAGAATTGGCGCGCGACCGGGGCCAAGAATGATCGCTGGCTGCACCGGTTTAGCGCAGGGTCCAATTCGCCCATGAGCGCCCAAGGCCTTGAACTGCGCTTGCGCCAAGAGCGCGCCATCTGGCGCAGCGCGCAACTGCGCCGCGAACTTTCAGTCCAAAGTGAGGTGCTGGTCGCGCCGTTTGCGCAGGCTGACCGCGCCAAGGGGGCGCTGCTCTGGCTTCGCCGCCGTCCCGTGTACCTGGCGGCGCTGGGGGCTGTAGTTGTGGCAATAAAACCTCGCAACGCCTGGTCCAAATTGGGCCGCGCTTGGGCCATCTGGCGTACGCTTGAGCGCTTTTTGCGCTAGATAGCCCCCACGCTGGTCTCGTTCGTTAAATACCCAGTCCTGTGCTGGGGCCGCTGCCCCATGAGGGCCGCACGGTGGGCGCTGCCCGTCTCAGCGTTCTTCCACCCGTCCGTCGGCGTGCCGGGCAAAGCGGCCTGTGTCACGCGGGTGCACTGGGTCACTGGCGCCCCAGGGCCAGCCCCCAAATTCAGTGCGCTGGTAGTCGGCAAAGGCCTGGTGAATTTCGGCTTGGGAGTTCATCACAAACGGGCCGTATTGCGCCACTGGCTCGCCAATCGGGCGGCCTTGCAGCATCAGCAGTTCGGTTTCTTGGTCGCCATTGACCAGTTCCAGCGCCTCTTGGGCGCGCACTTCCACTACCGACTGCGCGCCCACGGATTGACCGTTCATAGAAATCGTCTGGCCCTTAAAGAAATAGAGCTGGCGCCGCGTGCCTGCGTGGCGGGCGCCGGGCATCGTCCAGCGCCCGCCGGGCGCCATGCGGATGGTGAGGATGGCCAGGTCGGAGTCGGGCTCACTGGCCCAGGAGTCGGGCGGCGGCGGCAGGCCCTGGGCGCCTTCTAGTGCGCCAGCGGCCACCATCACCTCGGTCGCACGGCCCTGGATATCCTGGTGGCGCAGGGTTGGCACGTTTTCCCCCCAAAACATGGTGAAGTGCGGCTCGGCCATCTTGTTTTTGGCTGGCAGGTTAAGCCAGATTTGGAAGAGTTCGGCCGGGTTGGGCGCATCCATTTGACGCAGTGGAAACATTTCGCAGTGCACGATACCTTTGCCTGCGGTCAGCCACTGCACGTCGCCGGGGCCAAAGCGAGCGGTGGCGCCCAATGAGTCGGAGTGGTCTAGGTGGCCCTGGCGCACGATGGTCACGGTCTCAAAGCCGCGGTGCGGGTGGGCCGGAAAGCCGGGAATAGTTTTGCCGTGGTACATGCTCCAGCCGTCTTTGCCCGCAAAGTCCTGGCCCAGATTGCGTCCTTGCAGGTTCGCGTCGGGCCCCATGGCGGCGTTGCCACGCGGGTAGTGGTCCAGGTGGTGGACGCAAAACAAAAACGGGTCAATCGTCGGCCACGGCGGCGAAGACAAGGGTGTGATGCTGAGGATGCAGTTGTTAGAGGCCATGGGCTCTTCTCTGTACGAGGGGAGTGAAATGAAGACACGGCTGCTATTGGGCCACAGCGGGAGCGCAGGTTTGGGCCGGACGCATCAACCCTCGCCAGATTCAGTCTGCTGCAGCGCGACACAGCGGGCGCTCTCGGCGGCCCGATAAGATCAGCATATGGTATTTCCCTCTGCTGTCCTGCTGCGTGCTGGCTTTGCGTTGTGCGTGCTAGCGGCCGCCTGGACACTGCAGATCACACAAGGGCCAAGCGCCCCCCCGAGCGCGGCTGCGGCGCCTGCCCCGCAATTGCCGGGGGCGCAGGATGCGGGTGCCGGGCGGTGGGTGGAGGTGGTGCGCGGCACGATTCCTATGCCGCAGGGCGTGCCTGCAGCGCACGCCAGCACCCTGGTGGCCATGCCCGCAGGTGACTCAGCAGTGCTGACCGCCTTCTGGTTTGCTGGCGACCGCGAGAGCGCGCCCAATGTTCAGATCGCGGCGTCCCGCTTCGAACGTGCGGGCCAGGGTTGGAGCCCAGCGCGCATCGTGGTCAACCGCCATGCCATGGGCGCGCTACTGGGCTTTGGCCTGCGCCGCTTGGGCAATCCGGTGGCTTGGGTCGACGGCCAGGGACGCATGCACCTGTTTGTCGTGGCCACCGGTTGGGGCGGTTGGGCGGCCTCGCGGGTATTGCATTTGCAACAGACCGCTGGAAGCAGCGCTTCCGACCTGCGGTTTGAGCCGCTGCGCGTGTTATCCCTGTCCTGGCTGTGGAACCTGAGCTATCTGGTGCATACAGCCCCCTTGTCGCTGGACGACGGAGGTATGGTGTTACCGGCCTATTTTGAGTTGGGGGCCAAGACACCGGTGGCGCTGCGCTTTGACAGCAGCGGTCAGTTTGTAGGCATGGTGCGCATGTCGCAGCGCACCGACCTACTGCAACCGACGCTCTTGGCCACCGCACCCACGCAGTGGCTTGCGCTGATGCGCGACACCCGGCCAAACGGGAAGATCCGCGTTGCCCAAACGATGGACGCCGGACGGACCTGGACGGACGGGCCCGACCTCTCACTGGACAACCCGGATGCAGGGATCAGCGCCCTGAGCGTGGGCGCCCAGCATTTGCTGGTGTTCAACCCCTCAACGTCCAGTCGGCAAAGCTTGCACCTTGCGCGTTCAGCCGAGGGTGCGCAGTGGACGACCGAATTGGTGCTGGAGGACGGCGTGCCAAGCCAGGAGTTTTCTTACCCCGCGATGGCCTGGGCCGACCAAAGCCTCTGGGTCAGCTACACGGACCAGCGCAAAAGAATTGCCTGGCAACGACTGGTGTGGGTCGATGGCGCAGCCCCTGCTGCGCCGGCCGCCGCGCAGCGAGCCCCAGCGCTTACCGCGCCCAATATCCGGGCCATGCCATGACCCTGCTTTCTTTTCTAGCTGACTCGGGCGCATGGGGCGTGCACAACGCGCCTTTGTTGCCCGCTCTGTACAGCCTGCCTTGGCTGCGCCACGGCGCTTGGAGCCTGGTGCTGGCCGCTACCGTCGTGCTGCTGGGCGCAAGGCGTGGTGGCGAACGCGCCGGTGGGCGCACCGGCTTGCTGGCTGTACTGGTGGCGGCCTGGGCCTGGCTGCCAGGCCCATGGGGCCTGGCCTATTGGTTGGGCTTGGCGTTTCAGATTCCGAGCCTGCTGTCTTGCGCACTGGCGCTGGCCGTGTTGCAGCGCGCTTGGTGGCGTCATGAAAAGCAGGGAGTGATGGGTCTGGGCTTCGCCGACCGCCCCCACCACAACCTTCGCGTTTGGGCGGAGGTGTATTTGGGCGCCGGGGTGCTGCTGGGATGGATTTTGCTATTCGATACCTTTGCGCTGTTTCCGGTGTCCGTCTATGCCTGGGGCTTTGAGTCTGCTGCATTTTTGCTGGTTTTCGCCCTGACCTTGTTGCCGTGGGTGGTGTCGGGCTCAGGCATTTGGCGCGTGGGTAGCGCTTGGCCGGCGGGTTTTGCCGCCGCCCTGTTTGGTCTGGGGCGCTGGCCTAGCGGCAATGTCTGGGACGCCATGCTGGACCCTTGGCTGTGGCTGCTGCTCAATGGCTACGCGCTGCGCGCGGCAGTCGGGCACTGGCGCAGCCGCCGGTAGCCGGTTGTGGCGGTACAGACCCGCGCCAGGCACGCTTGCGTCCTGGGGGCGAGCGTTTTTACCGTCAGTGGGCCGGGCCGGGGTGCCAGCAAGGGGGCTTTGCCAAAGCAGCCTTGCCACCTATTGCGCCGCGCCAGGCAGTAACAGCCATTCCCGCCCAAACAGCCATTGCTGCGGATACCAGACATTGGACAGGGTGACTTCGCCACTTTTGTGCCGGCTTTTGACGTGCCAGCGGTAGCCCAGCACGCGACACCCTGGCGCGCAGCGGGGCGCAGTGGCCTGGGAATCGTCGTCGAGCCAGACCACGGCGTCAAACGACGCCAGCAAGAAGGCAAGGCGCTGGTCCGGCGCCATCTCGGGGTGCAGCGCGCCAGTGTTGCGGCCCGCCACGTCAAATGGCACCAGCGTGCTGCGCGGCATCAAGAAGTGAAAACGCTCGTACTGGCCGGTAAAACCGTTGGGAACGGCCACGCGTTTACCCTGCAATTGCACCAGGGCTGAGGGGCTGTACTGGGCTTGCGCGCTTTCCAGGGGTGCGACCATGAGGCCAAAGCTGGCATAGACGCCAAGGCAGACCAGCAGCGTGGCGTTGCGGCTCCAGTCGCGCCGCAGGCAGGCTACCAGCGCTGCGACCAGACCCACGGCCACCGCCAGCATGGCAGCCCAGCGCACGGCAGACGAGCCCATGTCCATATCGCCCATGACCCAGGCAATGCGCCCGAGCAGCACCACCGCGATGCTGGTGATGAGCAGTGTGAGCAAAAACCAAAAGCGTGCCACCCGCTCCCAGTGCAGCGCCAGCACCATGGCCAGCGCAGGCATGGCGGGAATCACATAGCGCGCCGAGCGCTGGCTGGGAATGCTGAAAATCACCAGCCACACCAGCAGCCACAGCCACAGCGTGCGCTGCGCCGCCGGCGTCTGCGCCCATGTTTTACCCTTGCCTTTGAACAGCGCCCGAGCACCGGCCCAGGCCAGTCCCATCACCACAAACCACAAGAGCCCGGCGTTTTCCAGGTAGGCCAGCAGCTGCGTCCACAGCGGGTAGTCGCCCCATAGGGCGGCGTGCCAATAGCCCTGGCTCCCCGCCATCTTGCCGGCGTTTTCGCCCAGTACAAACTCTTGCCACACGGCGGCGGGGTCCGGGTCCAACGCAAACCAAAGCGCAAATACGGCCAGCGCCAGCAGCGCGCTCCATGCCACCGCCACACTGCTGCGCAGGGCGTGGCGCAGGCGCAAAGGCTGGGCCGCCAGCAGCGCGCACCACAGCGTGGCAGCGGCCGGCGCCACCAGCGCGAACGATTTGTACAGCAGGCCCAGCCCCATGCAAAGGCCAAACAGGCTGAACCACAGCAGGGCTGGCATGGTGCGCCAAGGGCCTGAGCGGGTCAGCCAGGTCGGCGCCCACGCGCCGTCCGCTTGGCTTGGGTGGCGCAACTGGCTCCACAGTAGTGCCCACATTGGTAGCGCCAGCCAAAAGGTCTCAGGCGCTGACGTCAGGTACACCCGGCCGTAGCGAAAGCTGGAAAAAAACGCCAGGTACAGCACGGCCGCCAGCAAGCCCGTGCGCCAGTTGCCACGCAGGCGCTGGGTGATCCAGGCCACGGCAGCGGCGGTGAGCAGTGTGTAGACCACGCTGGGCAAGCGCAGTGCAAACAGTGTCCAGTGCGCGCCCCAGTCGCCGGCCACCAGCGCCTGCCAAAACAGCAGCGGCGGCTTGGTGTTGCGCATGTTGCCCAGGTCGGACACAAGAGGCAGCCAATGGCCGGCTTCGGCCGTGAGACGGGCAATGTGGATGTAGACCATCTCGTCGCCGTTCGTGGGGGCATAAAAGCTGCCCAGGCCAAAAAAATACAGGACCACTGCCAGCGCCAATAGCAGCAGCCAAGGCCATAGCACAGTGGATTGAGCGCCCGCGCGCTGGTGGTTCGGGTCGGTTAAGGGGCCCGTCATGGCGCGGTCTTAAGACTGGCGAAAAGTCCAGCGGTCATTGGCCAAAAAGTTGCTCACACTGGCAAGCACGATGGCAAACACATTGGCCAACATGTAATGCATCAGGTGCGCCAGCCACAGGGTTAAGACGTACTGCAGTGCAATGCCAAACCACGAAGCCAGCGCATATTTGAGCAACTGCGTGCCCAGATGGGGCACACGCACTTCTTCGGATATGGCAGAGACCGCGCGCTGCGCCTGCACCCGGTCGGCCCAGGTCCAAAGGCGGTTCCAAGTGAAGTTATTCACCGTGGCCACTGCAATGGCGACCGCCAGCGATGCCCAGGGTTTGCCTTGCGGGCCTTCGATTGCCTGGAACAGGTATTCGTGGCACAGGTAAAGCACAGCAATGTTCACCACCGTGCCGCTGGCGCCGACCAGACCAAACTTCAGGTAACGAAAGCGCGTGAGCCCGGCCAGCGTGCTTAAGGCGCGGGCTTGCCCGCCTTGCGCGGCGCTCATGTCGCGGTGCCTTGCAAGTAGCGCAGCGCATCGGCCAGCACCGGGTCGGGTGTGATGCGCTTGAGACACTGGTTGTCGCCATCGCAAAAGGTCAGGCGGTGGTTGTAGGCCGAGAGGCAGGGAGAGCAAGCAATCCCGCTTTCCAAAATGCTGTTGCGCGTGCCCAAGGGGCCGTACAGCTTGCCAGTCTCAGGCCCGAAGAACACCATGGTCTGAATGGGTGTGAGCGTGGCAAAGTGGCCCGGGCCGCCGTCGTTGGTGATAAGCAGTGCAGCTGCATGAAACAACATCAGCAGTTCGCGGATGCTGCGGGTGTAGCCGGTCAGGTCAATGCAGGCATCGTTCTTGATTTTCGCCATCAAGTCTTGGGCCAGTTGCGCGTCGTCTTTGAGGCCAATCAGGCCCACGGCAAACCCCGCTGCGCACAGGCCTTGGGCCACGCGCGCATAGTGCGCGGCGGGCCAGGCGCGCTCGGGCAAGATGCCGCCGCCAGCGTACAGCAGCACCAGCTTGCGCCCAGCGCTCACAGGGTGGTCGGTGTGGACTTTGTTTTGGTAGCTCGCCAGCTCGGGGTCGGTAAATCGCACCGAGAGTTCGGTATCCACCGGCAGGCCGCGAATGGCCGCCGCCTTGTTGCGCGGCGTGCTACCTGCACTGTCCAGCGCATCAACCAGCGACAAAAACTGCTTGCTGATGTGCTGGTAGGGGTTGTAGGGAATGGCGTGGTTGATAAAGCTGCCACGGTACAGGCCTTCTTGCGTGTGCGGCGTATAGCCCACGCGCACCGGCGCGCCAGTAGTAAACGAGAGCAGGGCGCTCACGCGCGAGAACAGTTCGCAGTCAATCACCGCGTCCAGCCCCAAGCTACGCATGGCCAGGCTTACCTGGATGATGTCGCCAATTAGCGCGGCGCCCGAACTGTCGTCCAGGCTGTGCATATTCTCGGGCTCGGTGAGTTGCAGGAGTTTGGAAACTTCCTGGTTTTTCTTGAGCTGCAGGACATGGATCTTGGCCTGCGGGTACTGGCGGCGCAGCTGCGCAAACATCGGCCCAGCCAGCACGATGCTGCCCATCTCGGACAGCAAGATCACCAGGATGTTTTTGGCATCCTTGGCGATCACCGGCACAGGCTTGTTCCCCCAAGCCAAACGAACCCACCCCGACACCGCAGCGCACAGCAGCTGGCCTACCCAGCGGTCAATGAAGCGTTGTGTTCGGAGTTTCATGGGGATGGCTAACCGGTTGGGGACAGCGCACATTTACTTCGTAAATAGTGGTCTGTCCCACAAGTTCTCACAAACCGGCCGCTGCGCGCAGCGTCGCTGCTTTGTCGGTGCGCTCCCAGGTGAATTCGGGTTCTTCGCGGCCAAAGTGGCCATAGGCCGCGGTCTTCTCGTAGATCGGGCGCAGCAGGTCGAGCATCTGGATGATGCCCTTGGGGCGCAGGTCGAAGTGCTCTGCCACCAAAGCCGACAGCTCGTCGTCAGGCATCACGCCCGTGCCTTCGGTATAGACGGTGATGTTCATGGGTTGTGCCACGCCAATGGCGTACGCCACTTGCACCTGGCATTGCTTGGCCAGGCCGGCAGCCACCACATTTTTGGCCACATAGCGGGCGGCGTAGGCGGCTGAGCGGTCCACCTTGGAGGGGTCCTTGCCCGAGAAAGCGCCACCACCATGCGGGCAGGCGCCGCCATAGGTATCCACAATTATTTTGCGACCCGTCAAGCCACAGTCGCCCTGCGGGCCGCCGATCACAAAACGGCCGGTGGGGTTGACCAGGTAGCGGGTGTTTTGCAGCCATTCCTTGGGCAGCACGGGCTTGATCAGCTCTTCAATAATGGCTTCGGTGAAGCTGGCCTTCATACTGTGCTGGTCCTGCGACTGGTCCGGGCTGTGTTGGGTCGACAGCACCACCGTGTCAATGCTGTGTGGCTTGCCGTCCACGTAGCGCATGGTGACCTGGCTTTTGGCGTCCGGGCGCAAAAAAGGCATGCGGCCGTCCTTGCGTAGCTGGGCTTGGCGCTCCATCAGGCGGTGGGCGTAGTAGATGGGAGCGGGCATCAGCTCGGGCGTTTCGTCACAGGCGTAGCCAAACATCAGGCCCTGGTCGCCCGCGCCGGTGTTGAGGTGATCGTCTGACGCATGGTCTACGCCCTGGGCGATGTCGTTGCTTTGCTTGTCATAGGCCACCAGCACCGCGCAGCCCTTGTAGTCGATGCCGTACTCGGTGTTGTCGTAGCCGATGCGCTTGATGGTGTCGCGCGCCACCTGGATGTAGTCCACGTGCGCGTTGGTAGTGATTTCACCGGCCAGCACCACCAAACCAGTGTTGCACAGGGTCTCGGCCGCCACGCGGGACTTGGGGTCTTGCTTAAATATCGCGTCCAGAATTGCGTCAGAAATCTGGTCGGCAACCTTATCGGGGTGGCCTTCGGATACGGACTCGGATGTAAATAGAAAATCGTTCGCCATGTGTGTTACTCCAAAATAAAAAACAACAATTTGCGTTGCTTGGGCTTTGGAGCCTTCAGCGAACGCTTTAGCAGATCCGTCCGGGTGGACAAGGCACAATGGCGCGGCGTTTGCGGCCCGGCATTGTGGTGGTCGCCCTGCAAGTAGTTCATAACTCAGCGACCGACGCGATCTTACTGCACCCATGCAACTTGCTTTTCAACTGCTCGCACGCCTGCCGCTGTGGCTGCTGCATGGCGCAGGCGCGGTGCTGGGCTGGTTGGTATTTTGGCTCTCACCCATCTACCGCCGCCGCTTTCTGGACAACGCAGCCCAATCTGGCCTGCCCGCAAAGCAGTGGCGAGCCGCCGTGGCCGCCGCCGGGCGCCTGACGCTGGAGCTGCCGCGCCTGTGGCTGGGCCGCCCGGTGCCCCTGCGCTGGGAAGGAGCCCAACGGGTGGAGGCCGCGCTGGCCCAAGGCCGGGGCGTGGTCCTCATCACGCCGCATCTAGGCTGCTTTGAAATTGCCGCGCAAGCCTACGGCGAACGCTTTGGCCAGACCCACCCCATGACTGCCTTGTACCGTCCGGCGCGCAAGCCCTGGCTGGCTGACCTGGAGAGCCGCGTTCGTGCCCGTCCCGGCTTGCACACCGCGCCCACCACGCTTGCAGGCGTCAAGCAAATGTTCAAGGCGCTCAAACGTGGCCACTGCGTGGGCCTGCTGCCCGACCAGGTGCCGCCGCTGCACCAGGGCGTTTGGGCTCCCTTCTTTGGTAAACCGGCCTACACCATGACGCTTTCAGCTCGGCTGGCGCAAAAAACGGGTGCCGTCACTTTGCTGGCCTGGGGCGAACGCCTGCCATGGGGACGCGGCTACGTGGTGCATGTGCTGCCCTTTGCCCAGGCTCCGTTGGCCCAAGGCGAGGCGACAATCACCCAGCTCAACCAGGCGCTTGAAGCGCTCGTGCGCCAGCATCCGGACCAGTATCTATGGGGCTATGCCCGTTACAAGGCGCCTACCGCCCAGCCGGGCGCCTGACATGTGGAGCCACACTCCGATCGTGCTGACCCGCTGGCTGGCCTTGCTGCCGCTGCCTATGCTGCGGGCGCTGGGTTGGCTGCTGGGCGCGCTGTTGTACGTCCTGGTCGGCTCCAGGCGACGGATAGTGGACACCAATTTGCGGCTGTGCTTTGCGGCGTGGTCGAAACAGCAGCGCCGCCGCCACGCCTTTGCCTGCTTCGTCTATTTCGCTCAGGCCTGGCTGGACCGGGGTTGGCTGTGGCACGGGCGGCCTGAGACGGTTCTCAAGCGCCTGCGCATCAGCGGCGCGGTCGGGGAACTCAATGGCAGCGCGCCCACGGTCATCTTTGCGCCGCATTTTGTTGGGCTGGACGCCGGTTGGACCGCCCTTACGCAGCAACTGGCGCGCGGTTTCACGACCATCTACACGCGCCAAGCCAACCCGGTGTCCGATGCCTGGATTCGTCAGGGCCGTCAGCGTTTTGGCCCGTGCCACCTGGTAGCGCAGCTCGACGGCGCCAGGCCCGTGATTATGCGGCTCAAAGCGGGCGAGCCTTTGTACCTGCTGCCGGACATGAACTTTGACCCAAAAGACTCTTTATTCGTACCCTTTTTTGGCAATTCGGCGGCCACCGTGCCGTCACTTTCGCGTTTTGCCCGGCTGGCGCGGGCCAAAATTGTGCCGGTGCTTACGCGCATGACGCGCCAGGGCTATGAGGTGGAAGTCTTACCGGCCTGGACCGATGTGCCCAGTGGCGATCTACTGGCCGACACGGTGCTGATGAACCAGCGGCTTGAAGCCTATATCCAGACCATGCCATCGCAGTACTACTGGGTGCACAAGCGCTTCAAGGACCAGCCCGACGGCGTGTCGCCGCCGTATTAGTAGGCAGCGCGGACGCCCCGCAAACTCAGGCAGCGTCCGGCGCGTCGAGTGCTTCGGGCTCGTCGGCCTGAGGCGGTGCTGCGGGCGAGGTCGCGGGTGAAGTTATCGCACCGTTTGGATGGGCCCAGTCCCACAGCAAGGTCGCCACATCTTCTACGCCAATGCGCTTGGGCGCGGAAAACAGCTGCACTTCGCCGCCACCGGCTTGCAGCTTGGCAATCGATAGCGCCTTGGTGGCTTCGGCACGGGTTAGCTTGTCGGCCTTGGTCAACACCACCAAAAACTTCAGCCCTTCTTCTACCCGAGGTCGGATCACGTCGAGCAGCACCTCGTCGAGCTCGGTCATCCCGTGGCGCGGGTCGCACATCAGCACGATCGCTTTGAGGTTTTCGCGGCTGACCAGATAGTTGGCCATCACCTGTTGCCAGCGGATCTTGTCCTGCTTGGGAACGGCGGCGTAGCCGTAGCCGGGCAAGTCGGTCAGCACTGCGTCCATCACCCCTTGTTTGCCCAGCGAAAACAAATTGATGTGCTGCGTGCGGCCCGGGCGCTTGGAGGCAAAGGCCAGCTGCTTTTGCTGTGTAAGCGTGTTGATGCAGGTGGATTTGCCGGCATTGGAGCGGCCCACGAAGGCGATTTCGGGCACGTCCAGCGCGGGCAGAAAATGCAGTTGCGGCGCTGTCGTCAGGAACTTGGCGGTGTGCAACCAGCCCATGGCAATGGCGCCAGCTGACTTTTCGGCGGGTGCTGCTGCAGGCTTGGGCGGGGCTTGGGGCTTGGGGTTTGGTGTGGAGGTCATGCTTGTAATGGTTGTTGTAGCGGGTAAACCCAAGGTCGCATTGTAGAATGTTGATGTTTTTTGCCCACCCAGATACACCACTGCCCTATGAAGTCGATCGCACAACTGTTTCTCATCGCAGCACTGGCTGCAGGCTCGTTCTCGGTATCCGCGAACACCCCAGTCCCCGAGGCGCCAGCCAAAGCAGCCAAGCCCGATTTGGCGAAAGGCGAAGCAAGCTTTGGCGCCGTATGTGCCGCTTGCCACGGAGCGGATGGCAATTCCGGCACCCCAGCCAACCCCAAGCTGGCCCAGCAACACCCAGAATATTTGATCAAGCAATTGCAGGAATTCAAATCCGGCAAGCGCGCCAATGCCATCATGAGTGGAATGGCTGCTGCGCTGTCGGAAGACGACATGCGCAACATCGCCTACTGGTTGGCGAGCAAGACCGCCAAACCCGGCTTTGCCAAGGACAAAGAAACCGTGGTCTTGGGTGAGCGCATCTACCGCGGTGGCATTACCGACCGCCAGGTGCCTGCTTGTGCTGGGTGCCATAGCCCCAATGGCGCCGGCATTCCTTCCCAATACCCCCGTCTGAGCGGCCAGCACGCCGAATACGCGTCTGCGCAATTGACCGCCTTCCGAGATGGTATTCGCAAGAACAACAGCGTCATGTCCCAAGTCGCCGCAAAACTGAACGACCGCGAGATAAAAGCCCTCGCCGATTACGTCGCCGGCCTGCGTTAAAACAGCCTCAGTATTTTCCAGAACGGTAATAATTCCTTTTCTGCTAGGATCAGGGCAATGATGTCCGGCAAGTTGCTTTGCCACTTTGCAAGGGAGTGTTGGGATGTACAAGAGCAGTGTGTTGACTGGGGCCGATGCGCCCCTTGCCAGCGAGATTACCGACCGCAATCTGCTTGAGACTCGCCGTTTGTGGCTGCAACGGGCAGCAAACGGTGTGGCCGGCCTAGCGGTGGCAAGCTGGGCTTCGCGCCAGGCCCTGGCCCAAGCGCCCGCAGGCGCTGAGAAGCCCGGCAAGCTGCCCCGGTTGGCCAATGTGCCCAGCAAAGTGCCAGGCGCGTTCGCGTTGGAAAAGCCCACGGCGTACAAAGACGCAAGCGCCTACAACAATTTCTACGAATTCGGTACCGACAAGGCCGACCCGGCGGCCAACGCCCACACGCTCAAGACCACCCCGTGGTCGGTAGAAGTGGAGGGCCTGGTGCAAAAGCCCGGCAAATTTGCCCTTGAAGACCTGCTCAGGCTCAGCCCCATGGAGGAGCGCATTTACCGACTGCGCTGCGTCGAAGGGTGGTCCATGGTGGTTCCGTGGGTGGGCTACTCGCTGGCGCAGCTGATTGCCAAGGTGCAACCGCTGGGCAGCGCCAAGTACGTCGAATTTATCTCCCTGGCCGACCCCAAGACTATGCCGTTTGTCGGTAGCCGGGTGCTGGACTGGCCGTATGTGGAGGCGCTGCGCTTGGACGAAGCCTTGCATCCGCTCACTTTGCTGGCCTTTGGCATGTATGGCGAGGTGCTGCCCAACCAAAATGGCGCGCCGGTGCGCTTGGTGGTGCCGTGGAAATACGGCTTTAAAAGCGCCAAGAGCATCGTCAAGATCCGCTTCACCGACAAGCAGCCAGCGACTGCCTGGAACAAGGCTGCAGCCAACGAATATGGCTTTTATTCCAACGTCAACCCGCTGGTGGACCACCCGCGCTGGAGCCAGGCCAGCGAGCGACGCATTGGCGAAGACGGGCTGTTTGCGAAAAAACGCAAGACCCTGATGTTCAACGGCTACGAGGCTCAGGTCGGCCAGCTGTACACGGGCATGGACCTTAAAGCCTATTTCTAGCCTGTTGCTTTTGCCAATGCTGCGCGCCGTAGTCCACCGCTGGCTGCTCGGGCCGCTAGTCAAGCCCTTGGTTTTTTCGGTCTGGCTGCTTCCTTTCGCTTGGCTCGTATATGCCGCGCTCTTTGATCTACTGGGCGCCAACCCGGCCGAGGCGCTGGTGCGCGCGACTGGCGACTGGACGCTGCGCGCCCTGTGCTTGGTCTTGCTGCTCACACCACTGCGGGTAATGGCGAACCTGCCCGCGCTGGCCCGCCTGCGCCGCATGTTGGGTCTGTTTGTGTATTTCTACGTGTTGCTTCACTTTCTGGCCTACGGCTGGCTGGACATGGGTCTGGACCTGGGCGACATCGCCGCCGACATCGCCAAGCGGCCTTTTATCCTGGTGGGTTTTACTGCGCTGGTGCTGCTTACCCCGCTGGCGCTCACGTCCTGGAACGGCGCCATCCGCGCTCTGGGCGCTCGGCGTTGGCTGGTACTGCACCGACTGGTGTACGGCGTGGCAATGCTGGCTGTGCTGCATTTTTTCTGGATGCGTGCGGGCAAACGCAATTTTTCCGAGGTGGCGGTGTACGCCGCCATCCTGGCAGCCCTGCTGGGCTGGCGTCTCTGGCGCCGGTTTAGTCGGCCAGCGATTCGCCCGCAAACAACGCGCTGACAGGCTCGCGCGCGCGCACCAGGGTGGCGAGGCTGCCGTCCACCAGCACCTCGGCGGCGCGGCCCCGGGAGTTGTAGTTGCTGGCCATGCTCATGCAATACGCCCCGGCTGACATGACTGCCACATGGTCCCCGGCCACTACCTGCATGCTACGGTCGCGGCCAATCCAGTCTCCGCTTTCGCATACCGGCCCTACTACATCGCACACCTGGGCTGGAGTCGACTTTGGCGTGGCATCCAGCGGCACGATGGCGTGATAGGCCTGGTACATGGCCGGGCGCGGCAAGTCGTTCATGGCGGCGTCGACGATGCAAAAGTTTTTCTGCTCGCCGGGCTTCAGGTACAACACTTCGGTCACGCAGATGCCGGCGTTGCCTACCAGCGAGCGGCCGGGCTCGATCATGAGTTTGCGCTGGCCAAAGCCGCGCGCGTCGAGCTTGGCGAGCAGCTGCGCCCACAGCACGTCTGCCTGGGGTGGCGCGTCGCCCTGGTAGTTGATACCCAGACCGCCGCCAAAGTCGATGTGTTCGATGGCGATGCCGCTGGCTTCGATGTTTTGCACCAGGTCCAGCATGCGGTCCATAGCGTCCAGGTAAGGCGTGGCGTCGGTAATTTGCGAGCCGATGTGGCAGTCAATGCCGACAATTCTCAGGCCTGGCAGCGCCGCAGCGCGCTGGTACACGGCCAGCGTGCGCTCGTGGGCGATGCCAAACTTGTTGCCCTTGAGGCCGGTGGAAATATACGGATGGGTCTTGGGGTCGACGTTGGGGTTGACGCGGATGCTGATGGGCGCGCGCATTTGCATGTCCAGCGCCACGGCGTTGAGCACCTCGATTTCGGCCTCGCTCTCGACGTTAAAGCAACCAATGCCAGCGGCCAGCGCCTCGCGCATCTCGGCGCGGGTTTTGCCCACACCCGAAAAAATCACTTTAGCCACGTCGCCGCCTGCGGCCTGCACCCGGGCGAGTTCGCCGCTTGAGACAATGTCGAACCCGCAACCGGCTTGGGCAAAGACTTGCAGCACCGCCAAGGTTGAATTGGCCTTCATGGCGTAGCAAATTTGCGCGTGGCGTCCGGCAAAACCACGTTGGTAAGCGCCTAGCGCCGCCAGCATGGCTGCTTTGGAATAAACGAACAGCGGCGTACCGTGTTGCTGCGCCAGGGCGCTCAAGTCACAGCCTTCTACCTGAAGCTGCGCGTTCTGGTAGTGGAAAAAGGGCTGGCCGGGAAGGGTGGAATGCATGGGGTGCTTTATTAGGAAACGCGGACTGGAGCGATGATAGGTAAATGCGCGACCGCGACCGCGGGGGCAACAGGCTGCGCTACCTTGGGCGGCATGTACAGCGGACCGGTTTGTCCGCAGCCTGCTAGATTCAGCCCACCGAGCAAGGCCAGGCATGCGATGGCCCGAATATTTTTTGTTTTTAACATGGTGAAATTGTAATGACCGACCTTGAGTTTCTGGACCGTGCCGAATCCCTGCTCCAAGCGCTGGAGGCGCGCTGCGACCAACTGAACGAACGAAGCGAGGTGGACATCGACAACCAGCGCACCGGTGGCATGGTCACGCTGACCTTCGCCAACCGCAGCCAGATCATCGTAAACCTGCAAAAGCCCCTGCAAGAGGTGTGGCTGGCGGCGCGTTCGGGCGGCTACCACTACCGTTTTGTCGATAACCACTGGCAAGATACCAAGGGCCAGGGCGAGTTTTTTGCCGCGCTCAGCCGCGACGCCAGCGCCCAATCGGGGCAGGCGTTGAGCTTCATGCCCTGAAGGTTTGCGCCACAAGGCTGCGTCTGCGGTCAGTTGCGGAACAGGTCGAGAATCGATTTTTTCTCATCAGCGGCGGGCTGCGCTTGGTGCGCGGCCCCGGCGCCTATGGCACCGACGCCGCCCTGTTTGGCGAACTCGTCAAAGTACCACTCGTTATTCAGGCGCACGATGCCCTCCGGCGGCTCGGGCTCCATCACTGGGACGTTCCTTAGCGCGGTTTCCATAAAGCTGATCCACACTGGCAGGCTTAAGCCCCCACCAGTTTCGCGGTCGCCGAGCTTGCGCGGCGTGTCGTAGCCAATCCACGTAACTGCGGCCAGCGTGGGCTGGTAGCCGGCAAACCAGGCGTCCATGGAGTCGTTGGTGGTGCCAGTTTTGCCGTAAACGTCTGGGCGCTTGAGGGTGGCTTGTGCGCGGGCGGCGGTTCCAGAGCGGGTCACTTCCTGCAGCAGGCTGGTCATCATGAAGGCGTTGCGCGGCTCGATGGCGCGGTTGTCTTCGCTCAGCGTGGGCGTGGCGGTTTCGACCAGCACCTTGCCGCGCTGCTCGCTCACCTTGGACACCAACCAGGGGTTGATGCGGATGCCGCCATTGGCAAAGACCGAGTAGCCCACCGCCATTTGCATGGGTGTGACCGAGCCGGCACCCAGCGCCATGGTCAGGTAGGGTGGGTGCTTTTCAGGGTCAAAGCCAAATTTTCCGATCCAATCTTGGGCGTAATTGGCGCCAATGGACTGCAGGATTTGGATGGAAATCATGTTTTTTGACTTGGCCAGGCCTTTGCGTAGCGTCATCGGGCCTTCAAAGGTGCCGTCGTAGTTCTTGGGCTCCCAAGGCTGGCCGCCGGTAACACCCGCGTCAAAAAACAGCGGCGCGTCATTCACCACGGTGGACGGAGTAAAGCCTTTTTCCAGCGCCGCTGAGTAAATAAAGGGTTTGAAGCTCGAGCCCGGCTGGCGCCAGGCTTGGGTTACGTGGTTGAATTTGTTTTTGTTGAAGTCAAAGCCTCCCACCAGCGCCTTAATGGCGCCGTCACGCGGGTCCAGCGCCAAAAATGCGCCTTCCACCTCGGGCAGTTGGGTGATTTCCCAGCTACCTTTGGCCGTTTTAGCCACGCGAATGACGGCGCCCGGACGCAGGCGGATGTTGGGCGCGGCCTTGTCGGAGAGGCCTGACTGCGCCGGCTTGAGGCCTTCGCCGGTGATCTCCAACATCTCGCCGCCCTGGCGCATGGCGCGCAGTTGCTTAAGGTCGGCCTGGATCACCACGGCAGATTGCACGTCGCCGTTGTCTGGGTGATCGTCTAGCACTTCGTCCACTGCGTCTTCGAGCTCTTGCGGGTCTTTGGGCAGGGTAATGAATTTCTCAGGGCCCCGGTAGACCTGGCGGCGCTCAAAGTCCATGATGCCGCGTCGCAGCGCCTTGTACGCCGCCTCTTGCTGGGCGCTGACTAGGGTGGTGCGTACGTCCAGGCCGCGCGTGTAAGTCTCGGTGCCGTACTGCGCAAACATGGCCTGGCGCACCATCTCGGCTACATATTCGGCGTGCACCTGGGTGCGCATGGCGGCTGTTTTGATATGCAGCACTTCGCTTTTGGCCGCATCGGCTTGGACGGCGGTAATAAAGCCGTTGTCCAGCATGCGCTCAATGATGTACTGCTGGCGGATACGCGCGCGTTTGGGGTTTTTGATCGGGTTGAAGGCCGAAGGCGCCTTGGGCAGGCCAGCCAGCATGGCGGCCTCGGCCACCGTGATGTCTTTGAGCGGCTTACCAAAATAGGTTTCGCAAGCGGCAGCAAAACCATAAGCCCGGTTGCCCAGGAAAATCTGGTTCATGTAAATTTCCAGAATCTGGTCTTTGCTGAGGTTGTGCTCGAGTTTGAAGGTCAGTAGCACCTCATAAATCTTGCGGGTAAAGGTCTTCTCGGACGACAAGTACACATTGCGTGCCACCTGCATGGTGATGGTGGACGCGCCTTGGCTCTTGGAGCGCCCCACATTGGCCAGCGCCGCGCGCACCATGCCGATGTAATCAATGCCACCGTGCTGGAAAAAGCGAGCGTCCTCAATTGCCAGGATCGCGTTTTTCATCACATCTGGAATTTCGGCAATCGGCGTGAGCGTGCGGTGCTCTTCGCCGAATTCGCCAATCAGGTCGCCTTCGACCGAATACACCCGCAGCGGCAGCTTGGGGTGGTAGTCCTCCAGATCAGAAATATCGGGCAAATTGGGGTAGGCCAGCGCCATGGTGATGGCGATCAGGATCAGCAAAGACACCACGCCAGCCACTCCCAGGCCGAACAGGATTGCCAAGGCACGCAGCAGCCAGGCGACGACAGAGCGCGGATTCGCCGGTTGCGCAGACAGAGGTTTGGCAGGTGGCACAGGATTTGGCATGAGAACTTCCAACGGGGGTTGCTGCCCCACAAGGGGCGGTGGGCTAGGCCCACGGCGGTGAATACGGAGCGGCACCCGACAAGCGACGGTCCGACTGTCCAATTTTAGGGCGCTAACGCCCCTTCGCTCCATCCATGCGGCCTGGATGCACAATTTACTGATAGTATTGGTAACATTTTTTTAAAAAATAAAAAGTAAAAAAAGTTACAAGGGTGCATTTTTTGATAGATCTACCGGCACTATTTCGCAAGAGACCCGAAGACATTCTTGGCATTGACATCAGCTCGTCCGCCATCAAACTCGTAGGCCTGGGTGGCTCGGGGGACAAGCTGGTGCTGGAGTATTGCGCCAAGGATTTCCTGGCCGATGGGGTGATTGTTGATGGAACGATTGAAAGCCCCGATGCGCTGTCCGCCGCCTTGCGTCGCCTGGTCAAGCAGTCGGGTGCCCGAACTAAAAATGTCGCTGTTGCTTTACCGTCATCGGCAGTGATCACCAAAAAAATCACCATTGCGGCAGGTTTGCCTGAAATGGAGATGGAAGACCAAGTCGAGAACGAGGCCAAACAATACATTCCCTTTCCCTTGGAGGACGTCAGCCTGGATTTCTGCGAAATTGGGCCCAGCGCAGTGACCCCGGGCAGTGTCGACGTGCTGATTGCGGCTGCCAGGCGTGATCGCGTCGAAGGACTGCAAGACATCCTTGAAGTCGCCGGTTTGAAGCCGGTGGTGGTCGATGTCAACTCTTACACCACCCGACTGGCTGTGGGCCGGGTCATTGAACTGCAGGCCAAGGCCATTCCGGGCACGTTGTCGGTGTTGTTCAGGCTCGGCGCGAAGGTGACCACCATGCAAGTGCTGCGCGGCCAAGACCTAGTGTACGAACGCGATCAATCGGTCGGTGGAAGCCAACTAACCCAAAAGATTGCCGGCTACTACGGGCTGTCCTTGGCCGAAGCCGAGAGCAATAAACGCAAAGGCAGTTTGGCGCATGACTACGAAGTGCGCTTGCTAAGCCCGTATGTGGACGCGCTAGTGCAGGAAATGGGCCGGGCGCTGCAGTTCTTCTTTAATAGCACCCAGTACAACAAGGTCAACCAAGTGCTCTTAGCCGGCGGCGGCGCCTTGGTGCCCGGCCTGGCTTTGGCAGTGGCCAATCAAGTTCAGGTGCCCTGCACGGTGCTCAATCCCTTTGAGGGAATGTCCGTGGGCGCCAGACTAAATCGTAACCAGGTGTTGCAAGATGCTCCGTCATATCTTGGCGCCTGCGGCCTTGCCTTGCGGAGATTGCTCAATTGATATTGCTAAATCTATTGCCGCACCGTGAAACGGCGCGCAAGAAAAAGCGAGAGCAGTTTGTGGCCGCCGTGGTATTGGCCGCGTTGCTAGGGGTCGGCATTTCGCTGCTGGCGTTTAGCTCGTACCAATCAGCGATTCATAACCAACTTGCCATCAATGCGATGCTGGATACCGAAATCCTCACGCTGGAGAAGCAAATCAAGGACATCAAGGGCCTGGAATCGCAAATTGAGGCCTTGCAGGCACGCCAGCGTACGGTCGAGGACGTGCAATCGGACCGCAACCAGTCGGTGCACCTATTGTCAGAACTCGCGCAGCAATTGCCGCCCGGTGTTTTGCTGACCAAGGTTACGCAAACCGAGCAATTGGTGCTGATCAGCGGCACGGCGCAGTCCAACGAGCAGGTGTCCGAACTATTGCGCAATCTGGCCAGCGCCAGCACCTGGTTTTCTAAGCCAGAACTGCTTGAGTCGGCGGCGACGACCATGACGCTTCCCACCAAGGAGCAGCGTGCGCTTTTTAACTTCAGCTTGCGGGCGGTTTTGATGCGTGAGCCAGGAGCGGCAAGCACGCCGCTAAACGCCGCATCGGCAGCCACGCCCAGCATTTGACATCCAACCCGTACTGCACACTATGGCCAGAATCCGCCGCCCCTCCATTGATTTTGCTGCAGTCAAAGACGATCTTCTTTTACAGTTCGAGGATCTTGATCCCAACGATCCCTCGCGCTGGCCGGCGTTGCCACGCGCAATGGCCTTGGGTGCCGTGACCTGTTTGGTCGTATTCGGACTGTGGTTTCTCTGGATTGGTGACTTTGCGGCAGAACTGGAGCAAGCCTCGGCCAAGGAATTGCAGCTCAGAAGCGACTTCAAAAGCAAGCTAACCCAATCCGCCAATCTGGCGCTCTTAAAAAAGCAGCGCGACGAGGTCGAGGGCTACGTCAAGCGGCTCGAAAGTCAGTTACCCAGCCGGGCCGAAATGTCTGCCTTGCTTTTTAGTATCAACCAGCTCGGCAAAAAACGCAATCTGCAGTTTGAACTATTCCGCCCAGGCCAGGTGGTGGTCAAGCCCTTTTACGCCGAGTTGCCGGTCAGTATCCGGGTGACTGGTCGCTACCACGACTTCGGACAATTTGCCTCGGACGTGGCGTTTTTGCCGCGCATTGCCACCTTGGGCAATATCAGCATCGCCGCCAAGACTGACACCACCATGGCATTTGACGCAACCCTGAAAACCTACCGTTACCTTGACGCCGACGAAGCCGCTGCGCAGCAGCGCAAACCGGAAGCAGAGGTCAAGAAATGAGCCTGGCCCGCTTCGGTCTGTTGCGCTTGATGGCGTGGATGCTGGTCCCGCCCCTGAGCGCGTGCAGCTACACCACCGAGGAAGAGCTGCGCGGCTTCGTTGAGGTCGAACGCGCCGCATTGCGCCCAGTGGCCAAAGCCATTCGCGCTCCCAAGGCCTTTGAGGCGGCCAACTACGACGAAGAAGGCAAGCCGGACCCTTTTAACAAACTGGCCTTTGCGCAGTCCGTGGCCGGCGCTGCCAAAGCTGGCAAACCCAGCATCGCAACCTCCGAGTTGGCGCGCACCAAGGAGCCCCTGGAGGCCATCGCGCTCGACGCCATGGCTCTGGTGGGCGTGCTTTCCCAAGAGGGCCGCAAGGTGGCGCTGGTGCGCGTTGAGGGCAAATTACACCAAATCGTTCCCGGCACTTATATCGGCCAGAACATGGGCAAAGTCACCAAGGTAGAGGAAACACGCATCACCGTGCGTGAAATGGTGCAAGACGATTTGGGGGAGTGGTCGGTGCGCAGCACCATCTTGAAGTTGCAGGAGATGTCCAAATGACAACAACAATGCGGGCGCCTTCGGCGATCTTGAAGGCGATCTTGGCTGGCTGCCTAGTGTGGGCGGGCGTTAGTGCCTGGGCCCAAAATTCCATCGTCGCCATTACCGCGTCGGCGCAGGGCGATGTAGAGACTGTAAAAATCGAATTTACCCAGCCGCTGGCCGCTTTGCCAGCTGCCTTCGCGACACAAAGTCCGGTGCGCATTGCCCTGGACTTTGCTGGCATAACGGGCGGCGTGGGGCGCTCTACGGTGGAAATCAACCAGGCCAATGTGCAGTCGGCCAACGTGGTGCGAACCGACGAGCGCAGTCGTGTGGTGCTCAGCCTCAAGCGCACATCGTCCTATTCCCTGCAAATGTCCGACCGCGCCTTGCTAGTGACGCTTGAGCCAGTCGCCAGCACTTCATCGAGCGAGCCCACGCCCAACCGCGTGGCGTCGCAGCGCCGCACGGAAGCGCCGCTGGGAGCCATTGAGTTTCGGCGTGCAGGCGATGGCGCAGGCCGGGTGCGCATGGCGCTGCCTAGCAGCAAGGTGACGGCTGATATCAAACAGGTGGGCGGCACCCTGGTGGTCGAACTGAGCAATGTGAGCCTGCCCGAGCGCTTGCGTCGGCGCCTGGATGTCAACGACTTTGGCACGCCTGTGCAAACCGTCACCACCACCGAGGTGGGCGACCGGGTTCGCACGGTGATTGCGCCGCAAGGCGAGTGGGAACACACTGCCTATCAAACCGAATCCGAGCTGGTGATTGACATCAAGCCCCTCAAGATCGACCCTCGCAAGCTCACCCAAGGCGCGGGCTACAACGGGCAAAGGCTGTCACTTAATTTCCAAAGCATCGATGTGCGCCAGGTGCTGCAGGTGATCGCTGACTTTACGGGCTTTAACGTGGTCACCTCCGATTCGGTCACCGGCGCCGTGACATTGCGCCTGCAAGAAGTGCCCTGGGACCAAGCGCTGGACATCATTTTGCAAAGCAAAGGGCTGGGAGTGCGCAAGAACGGCAGTGTGCTGTGGATCGCGCCCAAGGAAGAAATCGCTGCCAAGGAAAAGCTCGAATTCGAGTCCAAGCTTTCCTCGGAAAACCTCGAGCCCGTACGCACCCAGTCTTTCCAACTCAACTACGCCAAAGCCGCCGACATTGCCCCGCAGCTCAGCGCCGCTGGCGGCAGCAGCGCCCCCGCCGCTCCAGGCGCCTCCGGCAGCGCAGCTAGCATCGGTAGCGCCCGCATCTTGAGTCTGCGCGGCAGCGCCATTGCAGAGGTGCGTACCAACCAGCTCTTTGTCACCGACATCCCCAGTAAGCTAGAACAAGTAGCGCAATTGATCGCCAAGGTTGACATTGCGGTGCGACAAATTGTGATTGAAGCCCGCATCGTTGAGGCCGACGACAGCTTTGGCAAATCGCTGGGCGTCAAGCTCGGTGGTGCTGACGTGCGGGCGTCCAAGGGCGGGGACGGTGGTTACCAAGTGAGCGGCGAAAACCGTGTGGCCTTTGGCACCAGCTACTCCAACGCCGTGGGCGCCAGCGGCTTTGGCGGCACCAACGACGTCAGCTCCAATTTCGTCAATTTGCCAGCCATTGGGCAGAATGGCTACAACCCGGCGTCGTTTGCCGTAACCTTGTTCAGTGCCGCCTCTAACCGCATGATGGGGCTGGAAATCTCGGCCCTGGAGTCCGACGGCAAAGGCAAGGTTGTCTCCAGTCCGCGCGTAATTACGGCGGACCAGGCCAAGGCGGTGATTGAACAGGGTGTGGAAATCCCCTACCAAATCGCCACCAGCAGCGGCGCCACGTCTATTGCCTTTCGCAAAGCAACCCTGCGACTAGACGTAACCCCCCAAATCACCCCCGACGGTAACGTCAACCTGGATCTTGAAGTCAACAAAGACAGCCTGGGCGTAACCACGCCCGGGGGCATCGCCATCAATACCAAACGCGTCAAGACGCAGGTGTTGGTCGAAAACGGCGGCACCGTGGTGATCGGCGGCATCTTTACCCAAGAAGATCAAGAAGACGAAACCAAAGTGCCCTTCTTTGGCGACCTGCCTGTTGTCGGGATTTTGTTCAAAAGCACCACCCGCAGTTCCAAAAAGAAAGAAATGCTGGTGTTTATTACGCCCAAGCTGGTGTCTGAGCGGGCGTTGGTGCGATAGCACTGCAGATTCACAGGGGTAGGTAATGAAAATATACAAATACTGCTTATTCGGTTTGCTGGTCGCGCTCATGACGGCTTGCGGGGGGGGCGGGGGGAATGCAAAAAAAGACGACTCCGATGTCCCCGGTGGTGGTGGTACTACTGGTGTCGCAAAGATTTCCGTTGTGATCGTCAACAGCAAGGGCGTGCAGGTTTCTGGTAACGCAATCGGTAGTGGTGACAGTTATTACGCCAGGGCGACGGTGACGGATTCGACATCTACTGGTGTGGACACTGCGTTGGTTTCTTTTTCTGTAAGCGATGCAACTGTGGTCACTTTGGTGTCGTCATCTGCCTTGACCGGAAGTTCCGGCATGGCCCAGGTGCAGATACGGCCGTCAGGTTATTCCAGTGCCACCGCAATTCTGACCGCCGCTACAACAGTAAACGCCACGCCGGTGACCGCATCGCTTAACCTGCAGACCACGGCATCCAACGTTACCTTGGGAACTATGGCGGCCGCGTCAACCAACCTGTCGTCTTTTCAAAATACTGCTGTGACGCTCAAAGGCTTTGTTGATGGAGTGTCAGCTGGAACAGGGGCAGTTTCAGCCAATTTCACTGCATCATGCGGAACTTTCAGCCCGGTGACTGCTTATTCCGACAGCACCGGAACCATTACAAGCACTTACCAGTCAGGCGGCACCTGCGCGGGGGCTGTAACGTTGACCGCTAGCCCCGTTGGCTCCTCTTCCTCCTCCAAAACCGCTACGGTGACCGTGGCGACGGCAGCGGCCAATGCGGTCAATTTTGTGGGCGCGTCAGTTCCGTTGTTGGTTTCAAAAAGCGTTGGAGGGCAGTATTCGCGGTCCAGACTGACGTTCAAAGTAATCGATTCTGGGGGGGGGGCGGTCAAAACGGAAATTTTGAATGCGGTGTTGGCACCTAGCTCTATTGCAGCGGGAATTACCTTCGAAGACGGCACGACAGACCCGCAGGTACTGACTACCATTGACGACGGCACTGCAGGTGTGGGTGTAATTGCAGGAAATCTGTTTACCTCGGTATTGGTGACCGCAACCCTTAAGACTGATGCAACCAAGTCCGCTACGTCATACGGTGTTTCAGTTACTTCCGGAAAAGCCACTCAAGATAGGATTTCAGTGTCTGCTGGAAAGCTAAGTATGGAAGCTTGGAATATTGATGGTGTAACTAACAGTATCAACGTCATCGTCTCAGACCGACTGAGTAATCCTCTGCCCAAAGGGACGCTGGTGAATTTTGTTTCTAATGGCGGCGTTATTACGGGTAAGGATGCCTCGGGTAATGCGGCGAGAGGCACTTGTGCTTTGACCGAGCTTTCACAGTGCAGCGTCACCTACACCAGCAGTAACGGAGCGAGTCGACCTGCCAATGGTCGAATCGCAATACTTGCGTATATGGCCGGTGAGGAAAGTTTCGTCGATGCAAATGGCAACAACATTTGGGATGCTGGCGAAGTCTTTTATCCTGTCGGTAGACCGTTCATAGACGCCAATGAAAGTGGCGCATTTGAGTCCGGAGAGCAAAGGATAGGGACCTCAGTCGCCGGAACGGCCGCATGCGCAGCAAGTGGGTACCCGTCTGAAGCGAATACCTGTGACGCCAGTGTCTGGAGCGCGGATGTCTTGGTGCGGCGACAAATTATTATCGTGCAAGCCACCAGTGAGGCGGAAATAGTTGGCGTTCGACGCTCGGCAACCGCATTGTTAGTGCATGTTTCTGACGCCAACACGAACTCGCTTCAATCCGGGATGGGGAGAAATTCGATGCCAACAGGATCAACAGTTTCGGCGGCTGTCACTCCTCCAACGAAAGTTACTACGACCATTGATCCAATCACCGGCGCTGTCACCAAGACCACTGAGACTGGGATTTGCACTCTGCTCGCGCTGAGCTTAGACAAAATAGGCAACACGACTGAGGCCACGGATGTGGTTGTCTATATGGAAGGGCCGGATTGCTACAACTCGTCAATTGGTAGCGCAAAGATCGCAGTAACGGTGACCGCGCCTTCCGGAACGAAGACGGGGGTCGTATTTTGATAATCCTGTTAACCTCAATCCATCGCCATAAAGTTTAATTTTGATCCTTTGATCTCCCTCATAGGCCTCCCAGGCTCCGGTAAATCCACCGTGGGCCGCCAACTTGCCCGGCGCTTGCAATTGTCATTTGTCGATTCCGACCAGACGATTGAGGAGCGTCTGGGTTGTCCGATCCGTGAATTTTTTGAGCGCGAGGGCGAGGCGCGGTTTCGCGAGATTGAGGCCGAGGTGATTGACGCGCTTACCCAGCAGGGCGCGGGCGTCTTATCCACTGGGGGGGGCGCGGTTTTGCGGCCCGAAAATAGGCAGCATTTGCGCGCGCGGGGCCGGGTGATTTATCTCAAGTCGCACCCCGAAGAGCTGATTCGCCGCCTTCGCCACGACACCAACCGGCCCTTGCTGCAGGTGGCCGACCCGATGGCCAAATTGCGCGAGTTGTTTGCCACGCGCGACCCGCTGTACCGGCAAACTGCGCATTTTGTGGTCGAAACTGGGCGGCCTTCGGTCGCCACGTTGGTCAATATGATCGTCATGCAGCTCGAGCTTGACCCCGCCGCCCCTCTAAACTCGGGGCCATGAGCTCCTCCATTCCCACGCAAGCAGTGTCCATTGACCTGCAAGACCGCAGCTATTCCATCGCCATTGGCGCAGATTTGGTCGCCGATGCCACCACCTTCGCCGGTCTGCCCAGGGCGTCTGCTGCGCTGGTGGTCACCAACACCATCGTGGCGCCGCTGTACGCCGCCGCGCTGCAAGCGGCCTTGGCGCCGCATTACAAGGCGGTGCATTTGGTGGTTCTGCCCGACGGCGAAGAGTTCAAAACCTGGCAAACCCTGAACCTGATTTTTGACGCGTTGCTGCACAACAGCTGCGACCGCAAGACTGTGCTGTTTGCCCTGGGCGGCGGCGTGGTGGGCGACATGACCGGTTTTGCCGCAGCCAGCTATATGCGCGGCGTGCCTTTTGTGCAGGTGCCCACCACCTTGCTGGCGCAGGTGGATTCGTCGGTGGGCGGCAAAACCGGCATCAACCACCCGCTGGGCAAAAACATGGTGGGCGCGTTCTACCAGCCGCAGCGCGTGGTGTGCGACTTGGCCACACTCAAAACCCTGCCCGCACGTGAAGTGAGCGCCGGTCTGGCCGAAATCATCAAATACGGGCCGATTGCCGATATGGCATTCTTGGACTGGATCGAGGTGCATCTTGGTGATCTGCGCGCCTGCGAGGTGCCCGCGCTGGCGCACGCGGTGCGGCGCAGCTGCGAGATCAAGGCCCATGTGGTGGCGCAGGACGAGCGCGAGGGGGGGTTGCGCGCCATCCTCAACTTTGGCCACACCTTTGGCCACGCCATCGAGGCCGGTCTGGGCTACGGCCAATGGCTGCATGGCGAGGCCGTGGGCTGCGGCATGGCGATGGCGGCGCATTTGTCGCAGCGTCTGGGCCTGGTGGACACGGCCTTTGTGCAGCGCCTCACCCGACTCATTGAGGGCGCTGGCCTGCCTACGGTGGGGCCGGTGCTCGACGCCCAAGACAACGCTGGGCGCTACCTCGATCTCATGCGGGTGGACAAAAAAGCCGAAGGAGGCGAAATCCGCTTTGTGCTGATCGACGGCCCGGGCCAGGCCTGCGTGCGTGGCGCGCCCGACGCCTTGGTGCGCGCGGTGATCGACGCCTGCTGCGCCACTGGAGCCTGATGCTCGCCCCCTACGCCAGCGACCCTGCGCACACTCGCGGGCGGCGCTTTGTGCAAACCCCGGCACCCACGCGCACCGAGTTCCAGCGCGACCGCGACCGCATCGTGCATTGCACAGCATTTCGGCGACTGGTCTACAAAACCCAGGTTTTTTTGAACCACGAGGGCGATCTGTTCCGCACGCGCCTTACGCATTCTTTGGAGGTGGCGCAGTTGGGCCGCTCGATGGCGCGCTCGCTACAGCTCAACGAAGACCTGGTCGAAGCCATTGCCCTGGCGCACGACCTGGGCCACACGCCGTTTGGCCACGCCGGGCAAGACGCCTTGCACGCCTGCATGGCCGACTTCGGCGGCTTTGAGCACAACCTGCAAAGCCTGCGCATGGTCGATCATCTGGAGGAGCGCTACCCCGACTTTGACGGCCTGAACCTGTGCTTCGAGACGCGCGAGGGCATTTTGAAACACTGCTCGCGCCACAACGCTGCCGCGCTCGAGCGCAACGAGCCCGCGTATACCGATGGCCAGGGCGGCGTGGGCGCGCGCTTTTTGCTGCGCCAGCAGCCCAGCCTGGAGGCGCAGCTGTGTAACTTGGCCGATGAGATTGCCTACAACGCCCACGACATTGACGACGGCGTGCGCTCGGGGCTGATCAGCTTTGCCCAAGTGCAAGAGGTGCCCTTGTTTGCCGACTTTGCGGCCCAGGCACTGCACGCCCACCCAGCGCTGGCCGAAGCCCATAACGCGCGGCGCTGGTTGTACGAGGCCATTCGTTTGATGCTTAGTAGCCAGGTTTATGACCTGATTGACGCCACGCAAGCCGCCTTGGCCCATCACCAGCCCGACAGCGCGCAAGCGGTGCGCCTGTGCCCCGAGCTGCTGCGCTTTAGCCCTGAGATGCGCTCTGGCACCCAGGTGCTCAAGGCGTTTTTGCTGGCCTCGCTGTACCGCCACCCGCAGGTGGTGGACACCATGGACCGCGCCAAGCAGGTGGTGCGCGATCTGTTTGCCGCCTACCTGAACGACCCGCAGGCGATGCAACCGGCCGCTTCCCCACGCCGGGGCAGCGCTGCTGCGCCCGATTTGGCGCGCCGCGTGGCCGACTACATTGCCGGCATGACCGACCGCTTTGCCGCGCGCGAACACGAGCGCCTGACCGGCCTGCGCTTGCTGGCATGACGCAAAGCTGCGCACCAACCGAGGCAGTTATCGCCGCTACCCAGCGCTGGGTCGAGCGCGCGGTGATCGGCCTGAACCTGTGCCCGTTTGCCAAGGGCGTGCAGACCAAAGGCCAGGTGCACTACGTGCTGAGCCAGGCCGACGACGCGCCAGCGCTGCTCGCCGACCTCAAGCAGCAATTGCAGGAATTGCACGCGAGCGACCCGGCGCAGCGCGACACCACACTTTTGATCGTACCGCTGGCGTTCCCGGACTTTTTGGACTTCAACGACTTTTTGGACCGCGCCGACCGGCTGCTACGCAAAATGCGGCTGGACGGCGACTACCAGATTGCCAGTTTTCACCCGCAGTTCGAGTTTGCCGATGCTGCAGCGGACGACATCAGCCACTACACCAACCGCGCCCCCTATCCCATACTGCACCTGCTGCGCGAGCAAAGCATTGACCGCGCAGTAGAGGCTTTTCCCGATGCGGCGCTGATCTTTGAGAAAAACATGAAAACCTTGCGCACGCTGGGTGCTGCAGGGTGGCAGGCGCTTGATGTAGGTCCGGCCAAGGCCTGCCCAATGCGCCCGGCGACGGACGATACTGCGCCATGAAATCCCGGCCCCCAACTGCGCCCCCTGCCGGGGCCCAAAAGCGCAATACTCCCCTGGCAGCGCGCGGCGCCACCACCCTGAGCGAAGACGCGCGCAGCGCCATTCGCCCTGGCCAGTCGGTAGCGCTTTTGCAAGAGCTGCACATCGTCACAGTTGACGGCCGGCTCAACCAGGATTCACGGCGCAAGCTCAAGCAGGTCTACCACCTATACCAATTTATCGAGAAGCTGTTGCTGGAATTGCCCGCTCGCACCAGCCCGGACTGCGCGCCCGCCGGTCTGACGGTAGCCGACCATGGCGCGGGCAAGTCTTACCTGGGTTTTATTCTGTACGACTTGTTTTTCAAGGCGCTCGACAGCGGCCACATTTACGGCATCGAAACCCGCGCCGAGCTGGTTGAAAAATCGCAGCAGCTAGCACTTGCCCTGGGCTTTGACCGCATGACGTTTTTAAACCTCAGTGTGCTTAAGTCCACCACCTCCAAGGCCTTGCCCGCGCAGATTGACTTAGTCACCGCGCTGCATGCCTGCGACACCGCCACCGACGACGCGATTGCTTTTGGCCTGGCCAAACGCGCTCGCGCCTTTGCGTTGGTGCCCTGCTGCCAGGCCGAAGTGGCCCGCCATCTGGGCGGCAGTCGCGCCCTGATGCTGGCGCGCACGCCCCTGGCTGAACTCTGGCGCCACCCGCTGCACGCGCGCGAACTGGGCAGCCAACTCACCAACGTCTTGCGCTGCCTGTACCTGGAGGCCATGGGCTACCAGGTCACGGTGACCGAGCTGGTGGGTTGGGAGCACAGCATGAAAAACGAACTTATTTTGGCGCGCTACACCGGCCACAAAAAACGCGCTGCCGCCGATCGTCTGCGGGCAGTTTTACAAGAATTCGGCCTCCTGGCCCTGCTTGACACGCGGTTTACATTGCCGTCGGACAATTCGGCTGACAACCAAAGCTGAACTCGGCGCGTTGTAGCGGTTGTGTTTAATTTGTACCCCAAGGAGGAATTCCCATGAAAAAACTAATCTCGCTCACCCTGACCGTTGCCGCCATCGCCACCCTGGCCGCCTGCGCTAGCAGCAGCCCCGACATCATTCGCCGCAGCGACACCCAAACCATGTCCCAAGTCCAAGACGGCGTCATTCTCACGGTGCGCACCGTTACCGTGGACGGGAGCCAAAGCGGCGTGGGTGGCGTGGTCGGAGGCGTGGTCGGCGCCATTGCTGGTTCAGCGGGCAGCGGCGTGCAGCGTGAACAAAACGTGCTCGGTTTGCTGGGTGCAGTGGCCGGTGCCGCAGCGGGCAACGCGGTGGAACGCATGAGCACCAAGGAAGAAGCCATCGAGCTCATCGTCCAGCTCAAAAACGGCGACCGCCGCGCCATCGTCCAGGCCAAGGGCGGCGAAACCTTGATGGCGGGTGACAAGGTGATTCTGGTCACCACCGGCGGCAAAGTCCGTGTCTCCCGCGCCCCGAATCAATTGGGGTCAGATTCCAATTAAATGGCCCGCCTTCCCCGCCTCACCGTCCCGGGGTACGCCCACCACCTGATCCAGCGCGGCAACAACCGGCAAACCATCTTTGCCAGCGACGCCGACCGCCAGTTTTTGCTCGATTTGTTGACCGAGCACGCGAGGCACTGCGATGTGGCGGTGCACGCCTATGTGCTGATGGACAACCATTTCCACCTGTTGGCCACACCGGCTACGGACCAAGGCCTCGCGCAGATGATGCAAGCGGTCGGGCGGCGCTACGTGCGTTACTTCAACGACCGGCAAAAGCGGACAGGCACGCTGTGGGAAGGACGCTTCAAATCCGGTCTGATCCAGAGCGAGCGCTATTTGCTGGCCTGCATGGCCTATATTGACCTCAACCCCGTGCGCGCAGGCATGGCGGCACAGCCCGGCGACTTTCGCTGGTCGAGCTACGCGCACCACACCGGCCAGCGCCAAGAGCCTTGGCTCACGCCTCATACGCTGTATTGGGAGTTGGGCAACACCCCGTTTGCGCGCGAAATCGCCTATGCCAATTTGGTGCAGACGGGCATTGCTTCGGTGCAACAGGCTGCCTTGACGGACGCCACCTTGCGCGGTTGGGCCTTGGGCGAGCCTGAATTTGTTGCAGATTTACAAAAACGCACCCAGCGCCGCGTCAGTAAAACCACGGTGGGGCGACCGCCTTTGGTAGCGAAATAAGGTGAAATCAGACGTAATCAAGTGTTTATCACTCCTGAATGCTTCATATTAGACCTGTCCCCAATTAAAAAACCGAATGAAAAAGGTGAATTTAATTGGAATCTGACCCCAATTAAATTGCTTGGCACTTTTGTTGCAGTGCGGTATTCTCACCCCCCTTTTGTTACTTTTCAGGAGTGCGCCATGGCGACAGTTGCCGAAATCAAGCACCTTCAGGACCACGGTTTGTATGCGTCCAACCATGAGCATGACGCCTGCGGGGTGGGCTTTGTTGCGCACATTCGGGGTGAAAAGAGCCACAGTATCGTGGCCAATGCGCTGAAGATTCTTGAAAACCTGGACCATCGGGGCGCGGTAGGCGCCGACAAATTGATGGGCGACGGTGCGGGCATCCTGATTCAGTTGCCTGACGCGCTGTACCGCGAAGAGATGAAAACCCAGGGTGTGCAATTGCCCGCCGCCGGTGAATACGGCGTGGGCATGATCTTTTTGCCGAAAGAGCACGCATCCCGCCTGGCGTGTGAGCAGGAGATGGAGCGCGCCATCAAGGCCGAAGGACAGGTCTTGTTGGGGTGGCGCGATGTACCCGTGAACCTGGACATGCCCATGTCGCCCACGGTGCGGGAAAAAGAACCCATCATCCGCCAGGTTTTCATTGGTCGCGGCAATGACGTGATCGTGCAAGACGCGCTGGAGCGCAAGCTGTATGTGATCCGCAAAACCGCCAGCGCCGCTATCCAGCACCTCAACCTCAAGCACAGCAAGGAATACTACGTTCCCAGCATGTCCAGCCGCACCGTGATTTACAAGGGCTTGCTGCTGGCCGACCAGGTGGGCACCTATTTTTATGACCTGCAAGACCCGCGCTGCGTCTCCGCCTTGGGATTGGTGCACCAGCGCTTTTCGACGAATACCTTCCCTGAGTGGCCACTGGCCCACCCCTACCGCTATGTGGCGCACAACGGAGAGATCAACACCGTCAAGGGCAACTACAACTGGATGAAGGCGCGCGAAGGCGTGATGTCTTCCCCCGTTCTGGCCGCAGACCTGCAAAAACTCTATCCCATCAGCTTTGCCGACCAGTCCGACACCGCCACCTTCGACAACTGCCTCGAACTCCTGACCATGGCGGGCTACCCCATCAGCCAGGCCATGATGATGATGATTCCCGAGCCCTGGGAAAACCACAGCACCATGGACGAGCGCCGCCGCGCCTTCTACGAATACCACGCCGCCATGCTTGAGCCCTGGGACGGCCCGGCCTCCATCGTGTTCACCGACGGCCGCCAGATCGGCGCCACGCTGGACCGCAACGGCCTGCGCCCCTCGCGCTACTGCATCACCGACGACGACCTGGTGATCATGGGCTCGGAGTCCGGGGTGCTGCCGGTTCCCGAGAACAAAATCGTGCGCAAATGGCGCCTGCAGCCCGGCAAGATGTTCCTGATAGACCTGGAACAGGGCCGCATGATTGACGACGAAGAACTGAAGTCGGGCCTGGCCAACAGCAAGCCTTATAAGCAGTGGATCGAGAACTTGCGCATCAAGCTTGACAACGTGGTGGGCGAGGCAAGCGACGCCGATGCAGTATTTCCGGGTGACGGTTCAGCCACACTAAGCCTGCTTGACCGCCAGCAAGCCTTTGGCTTCACACAGGAAGATTTGAAGTTCCTGATCGCTCCCATGGCCGCCAGCGGCGAAGAGGCCCTGGGCTCTATGGGCAACGACAGCCCACTGGCCGTGTTGTCCGACAAAAACAAGCCGTTGTACAACTACTTCAAGCAGCTGTTTGCCCAGGTGACGAACCCGCCGATCGACCCGATCCGCGAGGCGATTGTGATGAGCCTGGTGTCCTTTGTCGGCCCCAAGCCCAATCTGCTCGACATCAACCAGGTCAACCCGCCCATGCGCCTGGAAGTGGCGCAGCCAGTGCTGGACTTTGCCGACATGGCCAAGCTGCGCCACATCGAGCGCCACACCCACGGCAAATTCCGCAGCTACACGCTGGACATCACTTACCCGCTGGCCTGGGGCCACGAGGGTGTGGAGGCCAAGCTGGCGTCGCTGTGCGCTGAAGCGGTGGACGCCATCAAAGGCGGCAACAACATCCTGATCATCAGCGACCGCGCCATGAACGCCACGCAAGTGGCCATTCCGGCGCTGCTGGCCTTGTCCGCCATCCACCAGCACCTCGTGCTGGGCGGCTTGCGCACGACCGCAGGCTTGGTGGTGGAAACCGGCACGGCGCGCGAAGTGCACCACTTTGCGGTGTTGGCTGGCTATGGCGCTGAAGCCGTGCACCCCTACCTGGCAATGGAAACCCTGGAGCACATGAGCCACGGCCTGCCGGGCGCCCTGAGCGCCGACAAGGCGATCTACAACTACGTCAAGGCCGTGGGCAAAGGTCTGTCCAAGATCATGTCCAAGATGGGCGTAAGCACTTATATGAGCTACTGTGGCGCGCAGCTCTTTGAGGCCATTGGCCTGTCCAGCGACACGGTGTCCAAATACTTTACTGGCACCCCGAGCCGGGTTGAGGGCATTGGCGTTTTTGAGATTGCCGAAGAAGCCATCCGTACCCACAAGGCCGCATTCGGCGCCGACCCGGTGTTGGCTAACGCGCTGGACGCCGGTGGCGAATACGCCTGGCGCGCCCGTGGCGAAGAGCACATGTGGACGCCCGACGCCATTGCCAAGCTGCAGCACAGCACCCGCGCCAACAACTGGAACACTTACAAGGAATACGCGGAGCTAATCAACGACCAGAGCCGTCGCCACCTGACCCTGCGCGGCTTGTTCGAATTCAAAATTGACCCGGCCAAGGCCATTTCGGTGGACGAAGTCGAGCCCGCCAAAGAAATCGTCAAGCGTTTTGCCACCGGCGCCATGTCGCTGGGCTCTATCTCCACCGAGGCCCACGCGACGCTGGCCATTGCCATGAACCGCATCGGCGGCAAAAGCAACACCGGCGAGGGCGGCGAAGACCCGCTGCGCTACCGCAATGAGCTCAAAGGCATCCCCATCCAGCAAGGCCAGACCATGTCCGACCTGCTGGGCAAGGAAATTTTTGAGGTGGACTACGCCTTGAACGCCGGCGACTCCATGCGCTCCAAGATCAAGCAAGTCGCCTCCGGTCGTTTTGGCGTAACCGCCGAATACCTGAGCAGCGCCGACCAGATTCAGATCAAGATGGCCCAGGGCGCCAAACCGGGCGAGGGCGGCCAGTTGCCCGGTAGCAAGGTGTCGGACTACATCGGCCGTCTGCGCCACTCGGTGCCTGGCGTAGGCCTGATTTCTCCGCCGCCACACCACGACATCTACTCGATCGAAGATTTGGCGCAGCTCATCCATGACCTGAAAAACGTGGCGCCGCACTCCGGCATCAGCGTCAAGCTGGTGTCCGAGATTGGCGTGGGCACGATTGCCGCAGGTGTCGCCAAGTGCAAGGCCGACCATGTAGTGATTGCCGGGCACGACGGCGGCACAGGTGCCTCGCCCTGGTCGTCCATCAAGCACGCAGGCAGCCCCTGGGAAATTGGTCTCGCCGAAACCCAGCAAACCCTGGTCTTGAACCGCCTACGCAGCCGTATTCGGGTGCAAGCCGACGGCCAGATGAAGACCGGCCGCGATGTCGCCATTGGTGCGCTTTTAGGCGCCGACGAATTCGGCTTTGCCACCGCGCCGCTGGTGGTTGAAGGCTGCATCATGATGCGCAAATGCCACCTCAACACCTGCCCGGTGGGCGTGGCCACACAAGACCCGACCCTGCGCAAAAAGTTCTCAGGCAAGCCCGAGCACGTGGTGAATTACTTCTTCTTAATTGCCGAAGAAGTACGCCACATCATGGCGCAACTCGGCATTCGCAAATTCGACGACCTGATTGGCCGCGCCGATCTGCTCGATATGCGCAAGGGCATTGAACACTGGAAGGCCAGCGGCCTGGATTTCAGTCGTCTGTTTGCCCAGCCCCAGGTGCCGGCCGACGTGCCGCGCTTTCAGACTGAAGAGCAGGAGCACGGACTGGAAAAAGCCCTGGACAACGTCCTCATCGCTAAAAGTCGCTCGGCAATAGACAAGGGCGAGCGAGTCCAGTTCATGGAAGTGGCGCGCAACGTCAACCGCTCGGTGGGCGCCATGCTCTCTGGCGCGGTGACCAAGGTACACCCCGAGGGGCTGCCGGACGACTCCATCCGCATTCAGTTGGAAGGAACCGGTGGCCAGTCTTTCGGCGCTTTCTTGTGCAAGGGCATTACCTTGTATTTGATAGGCGACGCCAACGACTACACCGGCAAAGGCCTCTCAGGTGGTCGCGTGGTGGTGCGTCCCAGCATTGATTTCCGGGGCGAAGCGGTGCGCAACACCATTGTGGGCAACACCGTGATGTATGGCGCCACCACCGGCGAGGCGTTTTTCAGCGGTGTGGGCGGCGAACGCTTTGCGGTGCGCCTGTCTGGCGCAACTGCCGTGATCGAAGGCACGGGTGACCATGGCTGCGAATACATGACCGGCGGCACCGTGGCCGTGCTGGGCAAAACCGGGCGCAATTTTGCCGCCGGCATGAGCGGTGGTGTTGCCTATGTGTATGACGAAGATGGCCAGTTCGCCAGCCGCTGCAACACCAGCATGGTGAGCCTGGAGAAAGTGCTAACCGCCAAGGAGCAAGAGGCGCAGATCGACCGCGCCGTCTGGCACCGGGGCGAGACCGATGAGGCGCAGCTCAAAAAGCTGCTGGATGACCACAACCGCTGGACCGGCAGCAAACGTGCCCGCGAACTGCTGGACACCTGGGGCACCGCCCGGGCCAAGTTCGTTAAGGTATTCCCCACGGAATACAAACGCGCCCTGGCTGAGATTTACGCCAAAAAGCAGGCTATTGCCGCTAAAACCCTGGCCCCCGCTGCGCACTGAGCGCGCATTCACTACCGTTCAAGGAACACGATCATGGGAAAAATCACCGGCTTCATGGAGTTTGAGCGCGTCGAGGAGGGCTACAAGCCCGTGCCCGAGCGTTTGAAGAACTACAAAGAATTCGTCATCGGCCTGGACGACGCGCACGCCAAGACGCAAAGCGCACGCTGCATGGACTGCGGCACGCCGTTTTGCAACAGCGGCTGCCCGGTTAACAACATCATTCCGGATTTCAATGAGCTCGTGTTCCAGGGCGATTGGAAAAACGCGATTGAAGTCTTGCACAGCACCAACAACTTTCCCGAGTTCACCGGGCGCATCTGCCCCGCGCCCTGCGAAGCGGCATGCACGCTCAACGTGAACGATGACGCGGTGGGCATTAAGTCAATCGAACACGCCATCATCGACCGCGCCTGGGCGGAAGGTTGGGTTACGCCCCAGCCACCCAAAGCCAAAACTGGTAAAAAAGTGGCGGTGGTCGGCTCCGGACCCGCCGGCATGGCGGCGGCACAACAATTGGCTCGTGTGGGCCACGACGTGACCCTGTTCGAAAAAAATGACCGCATTGGCGGCCTGTTGCGCTACGGCATTCCTGATTTCAAGATGGAAAAGTCCCACATCGACCGCCGCGCCCAGCAGCTTGAGGCCGAAGGCGTCACCATCCGCACCAGTGTGCTGATTGGCGACATGCCCAAAGGTTCTAAGGTCACGAACTGGGCCAAGGAAACCATCTCGGCCGCCCAGCTGCAAGCGGACTTTGACGCGGTGCTGCTGTCCGGCGGTTCCGAGCAGTCACGCGATCTGCCGGTGCCGGGGCGCGAACTCGAGGGCATCCACTTCGCCATGGAATTTTTGCCCCAGCAGAACAAGGTCAACGCGGGCGACAAGGTCAAGAGCCAATTGCGTGCGGACGGCAAGCACGTCATCGTCATCGGTGGGGGAGATACCGGCAGCGACTGCGTGGGCACTAGCAACCGCCACGGTGCGGCCAGCGTCACCCAATTCGAGGTGATGCCCCAGCCCCCCGAAGAAGAAAACCGGCCCATGACCTGGCCCTACTGGCCGCTAAAGCTGCGCACCAGTTCCAGCCATGAAGAGGGTTGTGTGCGCGAATTTGCGGTTTCGACCAAGGCCTTTACCGGGGAAAAAGGCAAAGTCACCGGACTGACCACAGTCCACGTCGAGTTCAAGGACGGCAAACTGGTCGAAATTGCAGGATCTGAGAAGCACCACCGGGCGGATCTGGTGCTGTTGGCCATGGGCTTTGTTAACCCGGTCTCCACCGTGCTGGACGCTTTTGGCGTGGACAAAGACGCCCGCGCCAACGCCAAAGCCAGCACCGACGAGCGCGGCGGCTACGCCACCAATGTAAACAAAGTTTTTGCCGCAGGCGACATGCGCAGGGGCCAGTCACTGGTGGTATGGGCGATTCGCGAGGGCCGCCAGGCCGCGCGGGCGGTTGACACCTACCTCATGGGACGCAGCGATTTGCCCCGATAGCCGCGCAAAACCCCTGTTGCGCCGGGTCTTTCAGCAGTAAATCTGCGGTAAACCTTGCGCATCGGTGGACGGGTAATTCGGGTAATCCCGTATGATCGGGTTTGAATTTACTTGTCACCATGCAAACCTTTCCCCATGCCCTCGTCGAACTCAACCGCCTGACTTTTGGTTATGGGGAGCGGGTGATCCTCGACGATGTCTCTCTTCAAGTGCCGCGCGGCAAGGTTACAGCGCTGATGGGCGCCTCGGGTGGCGGCAAGACCACCATCTTGCGCCTGATCGGCGGCCAAAACCGCGCCCAGTCCGGTACCTTGCTGTTTGACGGCCAAGACATCACGCCCATGCATCAAAAAGAGCTGTACGCCGCGCGCCGCCGCATGGGCATGCTGTTCCAGTTTGGCGCGCTGTTCGCCGATTTGTCTGTCTTCGAGAACGTGGCCTTTCCCCTGCGCGAGCACACCGACCTGTCCGAGGACCTGATTCGCGACATTGTGCTGATGAAACTCAACGCCGTAGGCCTGCGCGGCGCACGCGACCTGATGCCCAGCGAAGTTTCCGGCGGCATGGCCCGACGCATTGCCCTGGCCCGCGCCATTGCGCTGGACCCGGAGCTGGTGATGTACGACGAACCGTTCTCCGGCCTGGACCCGATCTCCTTGGGCACCGCCGCCCACCTTATCCGCCAACTTAACGATTCCATGGGCCTGACCAGTATTTTTGTATCGCATGAGCTGGAGCAAACCTTTGCCATTGCCGACCACGTGATTATTTTGGCCAATGGCAAGGTGGCCACCCAGGGCACGCCCGACGAAGTGCGCCACAGTAAGGACCCGCTGGTCTACCAGTATGTGCACGCCCTGGCCGACGGCCCGGTGCGCTTTCACTACCCCAGTGTCAGCGTGGAAAAAGACTTTGGACCGGAGCGCACGGCATGAGCTGGCTCCATCCCAAAGACCTCGGTTTTGCCGCACGGCGCCAAATGGCCGAAACAGGCCATGGCGCCCGCCTGTTTTTCCGTCTGCTGACCACGCTGCCTGGCAGCTTGCGTCGTTTTGCGCTGATTCGTGACCAGATCCACTTCCTGGGTAACTATTCCCTGGTCATCATTGCGGTCTCGGGTCTGTTTGTTGGTTTTGTTTTTGGCTTGCAGGGCTACTACACGCTGCAGCGCTACGGTTCCTCCGAGGCGCTGGGTCTATTGGTGACCCTGAGCCTGGTGCGCGAACTCGGCCCGGTGGTGACCGCCTTGCTGTTCGCTGGGCGCGCCGGTACCTCGCTTACCGCCGAAATCGGACTGATGAAGGCCGGGGAGCAAATCAGCGTGATGGAAATGATGGCGGTAGACCCGGTGCTGCGGGTGCTGGCCCCCCGGTTTTGGGCAGGTGTTATCACCATGCCGCTCTTGGCCGCTGTGTTTAGCGCCATGGGAATTATTGGCGGCTGGGTGGTGGGCGTGCTGATGATTGGCGTCGATTCAGGTTCGTTTTGGAGCCAGATCCAGGGCGGTGTGGATGTCTGGCGCGACGTGGGCAACGGCATCATCAAGAGCGTAGTGTTCGGTTTTACGGTGACTTTTGTCGCCTTGCTCCAAGGTTTTGAGGCCCAGCCCACACCGGAAGGGGTGGCGAGCGCCACCACGCGCACGGTGGTGGTGGCTTCTTTGGCAGTATTGGCGCTGGATTTCATCCTGACCGCCATGATGTTTACGATTTAACGGTGACTAGAAAGGTGTTGCATGCAGCGCTCTAAGAATGATGTGTGGGTTGGGCTCTTTGTGCTCATCGGGGCGGTGGCCATCCTGTTTTTGGCTTTGCAGTCGGCCAATTTGCTGAGTCTGAACTTCCAGAAAACCTATACGGTAACTGCCAAGTTTGACAACGTGGGCGGTCTGAAGCCCAAAGCCGCCGTGCGCAGCGCCGGCGTGGTGGTGGGCCGGGTGGACAAGATCGTGTTTGACGACAAATCTTTCCAGGCCCGCGTGGTGCTGGCCATGGAAACGCGCTATAGCTTTCCCAAGGACAGTTCGCTCAAGATTCTCACCAGCGGTTTGCTGGGAGAGCAATACTTAGGCATTGAGGCCGGAGCTGCCGACACGTTGTTGGCCGCCGGCGACACCATTTCCAGTACACAGTCGGCCGTGGTGCTCGAGAGTCTGATCAGCCAGTTCCTGTACAGCAAGGCGGCTGATGGCGCGGGCGCCAAGCAGGCGGACTAGGGGCACATCAGACATGCGTACGGTCATCTGGGCAAAGCATGTCAGCGCCATGGCGCTGCTGCTCGCCTGCTTGTTGCCCGCGCATGCGCAGCCTAACCGCCCTGACCCGCGTGACCCCTTTGAGCCCTTTAACCGTGTCATGTTCACCGTCAACGACGCGCTGGACCGGGCGCTGATCAAGCCGGTTGCCACGGTGTATGGCAAGTTAACGCCCCACTGGGTGCGCAAGGGTGTTGGTAACTTTTTCGGTAATTTGGGTGATGTCTGGTCGCTCGTAAACAACGCCGCCACCCTCAAGGGCCAGGCCAGCAGCGACAGCGTGGGGCGCGTCATGATCAACAGCACGATTGGGCTGCTGGGCCTGCTCGACGTGGCCAGCGAAATGGACATTGAAAAGCATCCGGCCGATTTCGGCCTGACGCTTGGACGTTGGGGCGTCAGCCCTGGTCCCTACGTGGTTTTGCCCATTCTGGGGCCCTATACCTTGCGCGAAGTCGTGGCTTTGCCGCTGGACTACCAGGGCAATCTGGTCAACCATGTGGCCGATCAACGAACCCGTGACGGCTTGACCATGCTCAATGCCATCGACGTGCGCGAGAGCTACCTTAAGGCCGGGGATGTGATTGATGCCGCTGCGCTTGACGCGTATTCCTTCACCCGCGACTCGTATTTCCAGCGCCAGCGCTACCGCCAGTACGACGGCGAAGTGCCTGAAAGCCCGGAAGACGCACCGTAAAATTCAAGACTGCACAAAAATAACCGGGGCTTGTAAGTCACGCATGGTGCTTGCGCGTTGCATGAATAGGCTCACCGGCCTGAAATACTAGGGAAACACATGAACCGACTGTTATTTATCCGCCTGTTTGCAACGCTGACCCTTGCCGCATCACTGGGCAGCACCAGCGCATGGGCCGACGACGAGGCGCCGGACGCCTTTGTCAAGCGCATCTCGGTCGATGTGCTCGACACCATCAAGTCGGACAAGGCCATGCGCAATGGCGACATTGGCCGAATCGTCACCCTGGTGGACACGCGCATCATGCCGCACGTGGATTTTCAGCGCATGACAGCGTCCGCCGTGGGCCCCGGCTGGCGCCAGGCCACGCCCGAGCAGCAAAAACGACTGCAAGACGAATTCAAAATTTTGCTGGTGCGCACCTACGCCGGTGCGCTCTCGCAGGTCAGCGATCAGAGCGTGGTCATGAAGCCCTTGCGCGCTTCGCCTGACGACAAAGAGCTGGTGGTGCGCAGCGAAGTGCGCGGAAGTGGCGATCCGATTCAGCTTGATTACCGTCTTGAAAAAACACCGGGCCAGGGTGCCGGCTGGCGCATTTACAACCTCAATGTGCTGGGCGTGTGGCTGGTGGAAACCTACAAGAGCCAGTTTTCGCAAGAAATCAATGCCAAGGGCATTGACGGCCTAATTGACTCGCTGGCCGCGCGCAACAAATCTAATGGCAAGAAAGTCTGACATGCTGCACTTGCCCGCCACTCTGACGCACTCCCATGCCTCAGCCTGTCTGCTGGATTTGGGCCGTGCTTTGGCCGCCGAGCCGGGTGCTGCGGTGCTTGACGCGACAGCATTGACCAGTTTTGACTCGTCGGCGCTGGCGGTCTTGCTCGAGTTGCAGCGCACAGCGAGCCGACTCGGCAAGGTGCTGGCGGTGCAAGGTTTGCCCGAACGTTTGCTGTCACTGGCCACCTTGTATGGCGTGGAGTCTTTGCTGGGTGCGGGCGGGGCGCCTCTGGCGGTCCACGCTTTAACAGCGGCGTAATCCGCACCCTGCCCCTGGTTTTCGCCGGGTACCCGGCGGCGGGTAAAATTTCGCTCTCTCATGCTTGCTATTTCCTTCCAATCCATCTCCAAGGCCTATTCGTCTCCCAAAGGACCCCCAGGCACCACATTTCTAGCGGTTGACAATGTCAGCCTTGGCATTGAGGAAGGCGAGTTTTTTGGCCTGCTCGGACCCAATGGCGCCGGCAAAACCACCATGATTAGCATGCTCGCGGGCCTGACCCGGCCCAGCAGCGGTTCGGCCAGTGTCTTGGGCCACGATGTGCAAAAAGACTATGCCGCCGCCCGCCGCAAGCTCGGCGTTGTGCCGCAAGAGCTGGTGTTTGATCCCTTTTTCAATGTGCGCGAGGCTTTGCGCATCCAGTCGGGCTACTTTGGCGTGAAGAACAACGATGCCTGGATTGACGAGCTGCTCGATAGCCTAGGACTGGCCGACAAGGCCGACGCCAATATGCGACAGCTCTCGGGTGGCATGAAGCGCCGGGTGCTGGTGGCCCAGGCCTTGGTGCACAAGCCGCCGGTGATCGTGCTCGATGAGCCCACGGCCGGGGTGGACGTGGAACTGCGTCAGACGCTGTGGCAGTTCATTGCCAAACTCAACAAACAAGGCCATACCGTGCTGCTGACTACGCACTATCTGGAAGAGGCCGAGGCTTTGTGCGGGCGCATTGCCATGCTCAAGTCTGGCCGCATCGTGGCACTAGACCACACCAGCACGCTGCTCAAGGCGGCGTCAAGCAATGTGCTGCGCTTCAAGGTGGACGGTGACTTACCGCCCGCGCTGGCGGCACAAGCCCGCGTGACCGGGCGCATCGTGCAGTTCCCGGCCCATGACGCACTGGAGATCGAACACTTTTTGGCCGCCGTGCGCGAGTCCGGCCTGGTGGCGCAAGACGTGGAAATCCGCAAGGCCGATCTGGAAGATGTGTTTCTGGACGTGATGCAAAAGCATGCGGGCACGGTTGCTGCCACCGGGGTGGCGGCATGAGCGCCGCCGAACCGTCCCAAGGCGCGAAGGCCCCCTCGGGGGGCAGCGCACGACGCGTAGCGCCAAGCGTGGGGGTTCTGTCCATGAGCGCCGCCGGGCCGTCCCAAGGCGCGAAGGCCCCCTCGGGGGGCAGCGCACGACGCGCAGCGCCAAGCGTGGGGGTTCTATGACCGGTCTGCAAACCCTGCTCTACAAAGAAGTGCTGCGCTTTTGGAAAGTGGCTTTTCAGACCATTGCCGGGCCGGTGCTCACCGCCATGTTGTATCTGCTGATTTTTGGCCACGCGCTGGAAGACCACGTTAAGGTCTACGACCAGGTGAGTTACACCGCTTTTTTGGTTCCTGGCCTGGCCATGATGAGCTTGCTACAAAACAGCTTTGCCAACAGTTCGTCCTCGCTCATCATGAGCAAGGTGATGGGCAACCTGGTGTTCATCATGCTCACGCCGCTGTCCTATTGGCACTGGTTTGTGGCCTATGTGGGCGCGGCCGTGGTGCGCGGGCTGGGGGTAGGGGCGGGCGTGTTTGCGATATCGGCGCTGTTTACGCACGTCAGTTTTGCCCAGCCGCTGTTTATTGTGGCTTTTGCGGTGATGGGCGCAGCGCTCATGGGCACCTTGGGGCTGATTGCCGGCCTGTGGGCTGAAAAATTTGACCAGCTCGCAGCCTTTCAGAACTTTGTGGTCATGCCCATGACGTTTTTGAGCGGCGTGTTTTATTCCATCCATTCACTGCCGGCTTTTTGGCAGAACGTGAGTCATTTCAATCCGTTTTTCTACATGATCGACGGCTTTCGCTACGGCTTTTTTGGCGTGAGCGACGTCTCGCCCTGGCTCAGTTTGAGCGTGGTGGGCGTGGCCCTGTTGCTGGTGGCCGGCATTGCGCTGCAACTGCTGCGCAGCGGCTACAAGATCCGCAGCTGACATTTTTTTACGGATTTCCCCATGACCGCCGACCAACTCCAAGCCTTAATTACTGCGGGCCTGCCCTGCGACCACTGCGCCCTGGAGGGCGACGGCCGCCACTGGTACGCCACCATCGTGTCCAGTGCCTTTGAGGGCAAGCGCCTGATTGGGCGCCACCAGCTGGTGTACGCCACCCTGGGCACGCGCATGCAAACCGACGAGGTACACGCGCTGTCGATGAAAACCTACTCCCCGGCCGAATGGGCGCAGCAATCGGCCTGAGCCAATCCACAAGACCATGGACAAATTACTCATACGTGGCGGACGCTGCCTGCAAGGCACGGTGCCGATTTCTGGCGCCAAAAATGCGGCCTTGCCCGAACTCTGCGCGACGCTGCTCACGGCAGATCCTGTACGGCTGCGCAACGTGCCGCGCCTGCAAGATGTGTCAACCATGCTCAAGCTGATTCGCCACATGGGTGTGCAGATTGAACAACATGCAGACGGCAGCGTCAGCGCCAACGCCGGCGCGCTGAACCTGCCCGAAGCCCCTTATGAATTGGTGAAAACCATGCGCGCCTCGGTGCTGGCGCTGGGCCCATTGCTGACCCGCTGTGGCCACGCCAAGGTATCGCTGCCCGGCGGTTGCGCCATTGGTTCGCGTCCGGTAGACCAGCATTTGCGGGGCCTGACAGCCATGGGTGCCGAAATCACGGTAGAGCACGGCTACATGCTGGCGCGCGTGGGCGGCGGGCGCCAACGCCTCAAGGGCGCGCGCATCACCACCGACATGGTGACCGTCACCGGCACCGAAAACTTCCTGATGGCTGCTGCCTTGGCCGAGGGCGAAACCATTCTGGAAAACGCCGCGCAAGAGCCCGAGATTCCCGACCTGGCCGAAATGCTGATCGCTATGGGCGCGCGCATTGAGGGCCATGGCAGCCGCCGCATCCGCATCCAGGGTGTCGAAGTCCTGCACGGCTGCGACCACCAGGTGGTGGCCGACCGCATTGAGGCTGGCACCTTTTTGTGTGCGGTGGCGGCGACTGGCGGTGATGTGGTGCTGCAGCACGGCCGCGCCGACCATCTCGACGCGGTGATTGAAAAGCTGCGCGCCGCTGGCGCCACCATCACAGCGGTGGAAGGCGGCATTCGCGTGCAGTCCAGCGGGCGCCTGCAGGCCCAGGGCTTTCGCACCACCGAATACCCCGGGTTCCCGACCGACATGCAGGCGCAGTTTATGGCGCTGAACTGCATCTCGCACGGCGCGTCCAAGGCCACCGAGACGATTTTTGAGAACCGTTTCATGCACGTCAATGAGCTGGTGCGCCTGGGCGCCAACATCCAGATCGAGGGTAAAGTGGCGCTGGTGCAAGGCGTGGGCGCGCTCTCGGGCGCCACAGTGATGGCGACCGACTTGCGCGCTTCGGCCTCGCTGGTGATTGCCGGTCTGGTGGCCCAGGGCGAGACGTTGGTCGAGCGCATTTACCATCTGGACCGGGGCTACGACCAAATGGAGTCCAAGCTGCGCGGCATTGGCGCCGATATTGAGCGTATCAAATAAGGCCGGTTTTTGCATCGCCACCCAACCGAAAACGAGAACCGCATGATCACCATCGCCTTGTCCAAAGGCCGCATTTTTGAGGAAACGCTGCCGCTCTTGCGTGAGGCCGGCATCGAAGTGCTTGACGACCCGGAAAAATCCCGCAAGCTCATCCTGGACACCAACCATTCGGACGTGCGCGTGCTAGTGGTGCGCGCCACCGACGTACCCACTTATGTTCAGTTTGGCGGCGCCGATATGGGCATTACCGGCAAAGACACGCTCCTTGAACATGGCGGCGACTGGGGCAGCGCCACCAGCGGCGCGGGCTTGTTCCAGCCGCTGGATTTGCAAATCTCCAAATGCCGCATCAGCGTGGCGGTGCGCGCCGACTTTGACTACGCCCACGCGGTGCGTCAAGGCGCACGCCTGAAAGTGGCGACCAAGTATGTGGCCATTGCGCGCGAGTTTTTTGCCATCAAGGGCGTGCACGTGGACTTAATCAAGCTCTACGGCAGCATGGAACTCGCCCCACTGGTGGGCATGGCCGACGCCATCGTTGACCTGGTGTCCACCGGCAACACGCTAAAGGCCAATAATCTGGTTGAGGTCGAGCACATCATGAACATCAGCGCGCGCCTGGTGGTCAACCAGGCGGCCTTGAAGCTCAAGCGCGAGCCGATTCGCAGCATCATTGACGCTTTTGCCAGTGCGATTTGCAAGGCCTGAATCTGACCATGTCTTTCACCGCCCTGCCCGCGCGTTTGTCCACCCAGGACGCCGATTTTGAGGCCCGGTTCCAAGCCCGCCTGCATTGGTCGGCCGACACCGACGCCGCCATTGAGCAGCGTGTTGCCAACATCCTGGCCGACGTCCAGCAGCGCGGCGACGCCGCTGTGCTGGACTACACCGCACGCTTTGATGGCCTAAGCGCCGACACCGTCTCGGCGCTAGAACTCACCCAGGCCGAACTCAAGGCCGCGTTTGAGGCCATTCCCGAAGCCCAGCGCCAGGCCCTGGAATTTGCCGCGGCGCGGGTGCGCACGTACCACGAGGCGCAAAAGCAGGCCTGCGGCCAAAGCTGGAGCTACCGCGACGCCGACGGCACGCTGTTAGGCCAAAAAGTCACGCCGCTGGACCGCGTGGGCATTTACGTGCCCGGCGGCAAGGCGGCTTATCCATCGAGCGTGTTGATGAACGCCATACCCGCCCACGTGGCCGGTGTGGGCGAGATCATCATGGTCGTCCCTACGCCGCAGGGCGTCAAAAACCCGCTGGTGCTGGCGGCTGCCTATGTGGCGGGCGTGACGCGTGCCTTCACTGTGGGCGGTGCGCAAGCCGTGGCCGCGCTGGCCTATGGCACGGCCACCATTCCTGCGGTCAACAAAATCACCGGCCCGGGCAACGCCTATGTGGCTGCCGCCAAGCGCCGGGTGTTTGGCACTGTGGGTATTGACATGATTGCTGGCCCGAGCGAGATTTTGGTGCTGGCCGACGGCAGCACGCCGCCCGATTGGGTGGCCATGGACTTGTTCAGCCAGGCCGAGCACGACGAGTTGGCGCAAAGCATTTTGTTGTGCCCGGATGCCGCCTACATCGACCAGGTGCAAGCCGCCATTAACCGCCTGCTGCCCCGCATGCCGCGTGCCGAGATCATCGCCAAGTCACTCACTGGCCGCGGCGCTCTGGTACATACCCGCAGCATGGAAGAGGCCTGCGCCCTGAGCAACCGCATTGCGCCCGAGCACCTAGAAGTCTCCAGCGCCGACCCGCACCGCTGGGAGCCGCTGCTGGTGCACGCCGGGGCCATCTTTTTGGGCGCCTACACCAGCGAGTCGCTGGGCGACTACTGCGCCGGTCCAAACCATGTCTTGCCCACCAGTGGCACCGCGCGCTTTTCCAGCCCCTTGGGCGTGTACGACTTCCAAAAACGCAGCAGCCTGATTGAGGTGAGCGCCGCCGGTGCGCGCGCGCTGGGGCCGGTGGCCGCTGTGTTGGCCTATGGCGAAGGCCTGCAGGCCCACGCCCGCGCTGCAGAAATGAGGCTTGAATGACCAGTGCGCTTGCCCCAAGCCCTGAGGCGCTGGTGGCACGGCGCATCCGCGCCGATGTGCAGGCCATGCACGCCTATGCGGTGCAAGACCCGCAAGGCATGGTCAAGCTTGACGCCATGGAAAACCCCTACCGCCTGAGCGCCGAATTGCAAAGCGCACTGGGCGCGCGCCTGGGCGCCGTGGCGCTCAACCGCTACCCCGGCGTTCGGGTGCACGACTTGCGCCAGGCGCTGGCGCAGTACACGCACATGCCTGCGGGCTACGACATCATTTTGGGCAATGGCTCGGACGAGCTGATCTCCTTGCTGAGCCTGGCCTGCGCCGTGGGCACTGACCGAGTCACCGGCAAGCCCCCGGTAGTGCTGGCGCCCGTGCCAGGCTTTGTGATGTACGCCATGACTGCGCAGCTCCAGGGCCTGGACTTTGTTGGCGTGCCCCTCACCGCGGACTTTGCGCTGGACCTGTCAGCCATGCTGGTGGCCATTGCGCAAACCCAGCCCGCCATCGTCTACCTGGCTTACCCCAACAACCCGACCGCCAATTTGTGGAACGAGGCCGACATGGCGCAAGTGGTAGCCGCCGCCGCGCAAACCGGTAGCCTGGTGGTGCTGGACGAGGCCTATCAACCTTTTTCCAGCCGCACCTATTTCGACACCATCCGCGCCCAGCCGCAGGCCCACAGCCATGTGCTGCTGATGCGCACCCTGAGCAAACTGGGCCTGGCCGGCGTGCGTCTGGGTTACCTGTTGGGGCCGAAGGCTCTGGTCGCAGAGCTCGACAAGGTGCGCCCGCCTTACAACATCAGCGTGCTCAACTGCGAATGCTCCCTGTTTGCGCTGGAGCACGCCGACGCCTTTGCCGCCCAGGCCCAAGCGATTTGCGACGAGCGCGCCCGCCTGCTGCAGGCGCTGCGCCAGTGGCCCGGTTTGACCGTGTGGGACAGCGACGCCAACATGATTTTGGTACGCGTGCCAGCGCGCGCGGGCCAGGACGCCGCCCAGGCGGTGTTTGAATCCATGCGCGCGCGCAGCGTGCTGGTGAAGAGCGTTTCTAAAATGCACCCCTTGCTGACAGACTGCCTGCGCCTGACGGTCGGCACTGCCGACGAGAATACCCAGCTGCTCGCAGCACTAAAGGCCTCCCTATGACCCAAACCGCCCTGATTGAAGTACCCGGTAGCAACGCGGGTGGTCCGCGCCCCGCGCGGACGGCCGAAGTGGCCCGCAACACGGCCGAGACGCGCATCCACGTCAAAATCAATCTCGACGGCAGCGGCCATTCGCGCCTGTCCACTGGTATTGGCTTCTTTGACCACATGCTCGACCAGATCGCCCGCCACGGGCTGATAGACCTGGACATCGAGGCCGAAGGCGATTTGCACATCGACGGCCACCACACCGTAGAGGACGTGGGCATCACCCTGGGCCAGGCGGTCTTGAAGGCCGTGGGCGACAAAAAAGGCATTCGCCGCTACGGCCACGCCTATGTGCCACTGGACGAGGCCTTGTCCCGCGTGGTCATTGACCTCTCCGGCCGCCCTGGCCTGACCATGAATATTCCCTTTACTAGCGGCAGCATCGGTGGCTTTGACACCCAGCTCACGCACGAGTTCTTTCAGGGCTTTGTCAACCATGCCGGCGTTACCTTGCATATTGACAACCTCAAGGGCGACAACGCCCACCACCAGGCCGAAACCGTGTTCAAGGCCTTTGCCCGCGCCCTGCGCAGTGCGCTCGAATACGATCCCCGCGCGCTGGACGCCATCCCTTCCACCAAGGGCTCGCTGTAGCCCCTGAGCGCTTGTTGCTGCGCCGCTCTTGATGAAAACAGTCGCTATCGTTGATTACGGCATGGGCAATTTGCGCTCGGTCACGCAGGCCGTGATGCACGCAGCCGAACACCAGGGCGTGCAGGCGGTCTGGGCCCGCACGCCGCAAGAAGTGATGGACGCCGAGCGCGTGGTGCTGCCCGGCCAAGGCGGCATGCGCGACTGCATGCGCGAGCTGCAAGACTCCGGCATGCTCAGCGCCGTGTTGCACGCCGCCGCCCACAAGCCGCTCATGGGTGTGTGCGTGGGCATGCAAATGCTGCTCGACCACAGCGAAGAGCTCGATACGCCTTGCCTGGGCCTGATGCCCGGCAATGTGGTGAAGTTTGATCTGGCAGGCCAAACTCAGGCCGACGGCAGCCGCTTTAAAGTGCCGCAGATGGGCTGGAACCAGGTCTGGCGCAACAACCATGGGCAGGCGCCCCACCCGGTCTGGGGCGAGGTGCCCGACGGCAGTTATTTCTATTTTGTGCACAGTTATTACGCCAAACCGTCCGATGCGCGCCACAGCGTGGGTGAAACCGACTATGGTTTGCGCTTTAGCTCGGCCATTGCGCGCGATAATATTTTTGCGACCCAGTTCCACCCGGAAAAAAGCGCCAAACAGGGATTGGCCCTGTACCGCAACTTTTTGCGCTGGAACCCGTAACCTCCGGCTCCCTTTTTTCTTTTTTTCTTCATCCACCGCTAAAGCACCATGCTGTTAATTCCTGCAATTGACCTCAAAGACGGCCACTGTGTTCGCCTCAAACAAGGCGATATGGACCAATCCACCACTTTTGGCGAAGACCCAGCGGTCATGGCGCGCAGCTGGGTGAGCAAGGGTGCGCGGCGGCTGCACTTGGTGGATCTGAACGGCGCCTTCGCCGGTCATCCCAAGAATGAGGCGGCCATTCGCAAGATTTTGAAAGAAGTAGGCAGCGAGGTCGATGTGCAACTAGGCGGTGGCATCCGCGACCTCGACACCATCGAGCGCTACCTTGACGCCGGCCTACGCTACGTCATCATTGGCACCGCAGCCGTCAAAAACCCCGGTTTTCTGCAAGACGCCTGCACCGCCTTTGGCGGGCACATCATCGTGGGGCTGGACGCCCGCGACGGCAAGGTCGCCACCGATGGCTGGAGCAAGCTCACACGCCACGACGTGGTCGATTTGGGCAAAAAATTTGAAGACTACGGCGTCGAATCCATTATTTATACCGACATCGGGCGCGATGGCATGCTAAGCGGCATCAACATCGAAGCCACTGTCAAGCTCGCCCAGGCCTTGTCCATTCCGGTGATCGCCTCAGGTGGCCTGAGCAATTTGGCCGACATTGAGGCCCTGTGCGCCGTCGAAGACGAAGGCGTGCAAGGCGTCATTTGCGGTCGCGCCATCTACACCGGCGATCTCGACTTTGCCGCTGGACAAGCCCGCGCTGACGAAATCAATGGCTGATAGCGGCGCGCTGTGCCGCAACGAAACCCAGCACGGCCACGCCGGTCGGCGCCTCACGCTGGCCAATGGCGACACGCTGTGGCTGGCCTTGCAGGGCGCACACGTGGTGTCCTGGCAAGCGGCAGGCCGTGAGCGCCTCTACCTGAGTCCGAAAAATGTGTGGGACGGCCACACCGCCATTCGCGGCGGCGTGCCCGTGTGTTTCCCCCAGTTCAACCAACGCGGCAGCCTGCCCAAGCACGGTTTTGCCCGCAACAGCGTCTGGACGGCGGGTCCGGCCAGGGTGCAGGACGACTTGGTGCAGCTCGATTTGACGCTGGGCTGGAGCGCCCAAACTCTGGCCCTGTGGCAGCCGCGCTTTGAGGCCCGTCTGCGCGTGGTGCTTGCGCCGTGCGCTTTGACGCTGACCCTGTCCGTTCACAACATCGACACACGGCCCTTGCAGTTTTCTGGCGCTTTGCACAGCTACCTGGCAGTCGACGACATCGCGCAAGCACGCCTGCACGGCCTGCAAGGCCAGCCGGAGTGGGACGCGCTCACCGATAGCCACGCCAGCGCCGCGGCGCAGCTGCAATTTGAAGGCGAATTTGACCGCGTCTACGCCGCCGCGCCTGGTGCCTTGGCGCTGCAAGACGGCGCGCACCAGCTGGAAATCAGCCAGAGCGCGAGCTGGGCTCACAGCGTGGTCTGGAACCCCGGACGCGACAAATGCGCTGCCATGGCGGATTTGCCGACGGGGGGATATTCCCATTTTCTGTGTGTGGAGGCGGCGCAGGTACTGTCACCCATTACTGTGGCTGCTGCAGCCCATTGGCAGGGCTGGCAGCGTTTTCGAGTGCTGCGGGATTAGAACCATGCTGGCCAAACGCATCATTCCTTGCTTGGACGTGACCGGTGGGCGCGTCGTCAAGGGCGTCAACTTTGTCGAGCTGCGCGACGCCGGAGACCCGGTGGAAATTGCCGCGCGCTACAACGAACAGGGCGCTGATGAGCTCACTTTTCTGGACATCACCGCCACCAGCGATGCGCGCGACGTGATATTGCACATCATCGAGGCGGTGGCCGCGCAGGTGTTTATTCCGCTTACGGTGGGTGGCGGCGTACGCACTGTGGATGACGTGCGTCGTATGCTCAATGCCGGGGCCGATAAGGTGAGTTTCAACTCGGCGGCCATTGCCCGGCCCCAGGTGATTGAGGAAGCCTCGCTCAAATACGGCGCCCAATGCATTGTGGTGGCCATTGACGCCAAGCGCCGCGTGGGCGAAGCGCTGCAAATGCGTGGCCCGGGCTGGGATGTTTTCAGCCACGGCGGACGCCAAAACACCAGCCTGGACGCGGTGGTTTGGGCCACTGAGATGGCGCGCCGGGGTGCCGGCGAGATTTTGCTCACCAGCATGGACCGCGACGGCACCAAGAGCGGCTTTGACCTCGAGTTGACTCGCGCTGTGGCCGACGCAGTGCCGGTGCCGGTGATCGCCTCGGGCGGCGTGGGTACCCTGGACCATCTGGCCGATGGCGTGAGCATTGGCGGTGCCGACGCGGTGCTGGCGGCCAGCATTTTTCATTACGGCGAATTTACCGTGGGCCAGGCCAAAGCGCGCATGGCCGCGCGTGGCATTCCTGTGCGACTGGACTGAATATGAGCTGGCTCGACGAGATCAAATGGGACACCCAGGGCCTGGTGCCCGCAATTGCGCAAGAGCAGGGCAGCAAAGATGTGCTGATGTTTGCCTGGATGAACCGGGAGTCCCTGCAAAAAACTGCCGAACTGGGCCGCGCTGTCTACTTCAGCCGTTCGCGCAAAAAGCTCTGGTTCAAGGGCGAAGAGTCGGGCCATGTGCAAGTGGTGCATCAGATTCGCGTTGACTGTGACGCCGATGTGGTTTTGCTGACCGTCACCCAGCAAGGGCATACTCCGGGGATTGCTTGCCACACCGGGCGCCACAGCTGCTTTTTCAGCGTCCTGAAAGACGGCCAATGGAAGGCTGTCGATCCAGTCTTGAAAAATCCCGACTCCATCTACAAATAGCCCCATGACTGTCCAAGCGCCTGCTTTGCCCCTGCCCCAAGACGCCTTGGCGCGCCTGGCTACCGTGATCGAAAGTCGCAAGGCCGCAAACGGGGGGGATCCAGCCGCCAGCTACGTGGCGCGCCTGCTGCACCAGGGGCCGGACGCCTTTTTGAAGAAAATTGGCGAAGAAGCCACCGAAGTGGTCATGGCTGCCAAAGATGCGGACCATGGCGGTGATCCGGCAAAAATCGTCAATGAAGTGGCCGACCTCTGGTTTCACTGCCTGATCGCGCTGGCGCATTACGACTTGTCACCCGCTGACGTGGTGGCCGAACTCGAGCGCCGCGCGGGCACGAGCGGTATTGAGGAAAAAGCCCTGCGCAAAGCACAACTGCGCGATGCCCAGGGCGGTTAAGCGCCTGGTTTTTTCACTTTATCAGACCGTATTTACCCTATGAGCGCCTCCATTTCTTCCGAGCCCGACGCCAGCCACGCGCCGGACCATGATCCCAATTGCCTGTTTTGCAAGATTGTGGCCAAAAAGATCCCGTCGCGCGCGGTATATGAGGACGCGGAGTTCTATGCCTTTCAAGACATTGCACCCTGGGCGCCGGTGCATTTCTTGCTAATCCCCAAGCAGCACATCGCCTCCATGGCGCACGTTACCGAGGCCCATGTCGGCCTGATGGGGCGCATGATGGCCCTAGTGCCCAAACTGGCTTTGCAAGAAGGTTGCAACCCCTACCCTGAGGGCGGCTACCGCCTGGTGACCAACACCGGGGCCGAGGGCGGGCAAGAGGTGCGCCACCTGCATTTCCATATCATGGGCGGTGTGCGCCCGTGGTTGCGCGGCTAAACGCCGCTGGCATACGAAGATGCGCGACGGCGACTAGAATTCTGTTTACTAATTAGGAGGAACGTATGGGTTTATCAACCACGCACCTGATCATATTTTTGGTCATCATCATTGTTATTTTTGGCACCAAGAAGTTGCGCAATATTGGCGCTGACCTCGGTGGCGCCGTCAAAGGCTTCAAGGACGGCATGAAAGATGGCAGCGAAAAGCCCGCCGACGCTGCCGCCCCGGCGCAACAGGTTTCTGCCAACACCGCGGCGGCCAAGGAAACCATCGACGTTGAAGCCAAAGCTAAGCATTGAATGGTCTTGAATGAACGCGTCTGTGCGACAGCGATGGATTCCTAGTGTTTGATATCGGTGTTACCAAGCTCGCCATCGTCGGCGGCATTGCGCTGATCGTCATTGGTCCGGAAAAGCTGCCTGGTTTGGCCAAAACCCTGGGTACGCTGCTGGGCCGCGCGCGTCGTTATGTGGCCGACGTGAAAGAAGAGGTCAGCCGCTCGATTGACCTCGAAGAGCTGCGCAAGATGAAGGACACCATGGAGTCCGCCGCGCAAGCGGTCGAAACGTCCATCCAAAGCAGTGCCGGCGAGGTGGAAAAAACCTGGTCGGCGGCGACGTATTCGGGCCAGGACGCGGCTTCGCTGCCTTACTACTCGTTCCACCAACAGCCCAAGAAACGCTGGCGCACCAAAATCAGCGCCACCCCCAATTGGTACAAAGCCCGCTCCGGCACCCGCACCAAGGCTTTGTCGGGCGCGGCCCGCGTGGCGCGCTTTCGGCCACCCAAAGTGAATCCATGAACGACTCCGGCTTCAAAGACGACGAACTCGCGGGTTCAGAGCAACCGTTCGTGCAGCACCTGTTTGAACTACGCGACCGGCTCTTGCGCGCGATTTACGGCATCGCCGCCGTGTTTGCGGTGCTGGTGTTTTATCCTGGTCCGTCCAAGCTCTACGACCTCTTGGCTATGCCTTTGGTGCGCGCCTTGCCCGAGGGCTCCAAAATGATTGCGGTGGGCGTGGTGTCGCCTTTTCTGGTGCCGATCAAGGTCTCTGTCATGGCTTCGATTGCGGTGGCTTTGCCCTGGATTCTTTACCAGGTCTGGGCTTTTGTGGCGCCGGGCTTGTACAAACACGAAAAGAAGCTGGTGCTTCCCCTGGTGGCGGCCAGCACTGTGCTGTTTTACGCCGGCGCGGCGTTTTGTTACTTTTTTGTTTTTGGTCAGGCTTTCCCTGCCATCCAGAAAATGGCCCCGGCTTCGGTGTCGGTGAGCCCCGATATCGAGGCCTATCTTGATTTCGTCATCACCATGTTCATCGCCTTTGGCGTGGCCTTTGAGGTGCCGATCGTGGTGGTGATCCTGGCACGCATGAAGCTGGTGACCGTCGCCCAACTTAAGGCTTTTCGCAGCTATTTCATTGTCGCGGCGGCCGCGGTCTCGGGCTTGGTGACGCCGCCCGACCCGGTGTCCATGCTGGCCCTTTTGGTGCCCATGTGCATCTTGTACGAGCTTGGCATCTGGGCGGCGCAAGTCTTTATCCGCCACACGCAGGCGCCCGACGCTGAGCCGGTCAAAGATCCAGCTGCCAGCGCCGCCGAATCCTGAACCCGGCTGCCAGCGGCGCCAGGTCTTGTAATTAGCCGCTGATTAGTGGTTTGTCTTCTGCGGCCGGGGTCGCAGCCCTGGGGTGATCGCGAGTTGCAGGTTTTGCTTTTTGCGCAGCAAGGAAAACTGCGCTGCTGTGCCTGGCTTGAGGGCCGCCACTTGGGCCAACAACTGGCTCACATCTTCCACTGGTGCGTCGGCGATAGCCACAATCACGTCCCCCGGCACAATTCCGGCCTTGGCTGCCGGGCCACCTTGCAGCACGCCAGTAATGATGACGCCGCTGCGTGCGGCCACGCCAAAGGTTTCGCGCAGTTCGGGCGATAGGTCGTTGGGCTCCACACCAATCCAGCCGCGCGTGACCTGCCCGTCTCTCACAATGCCGTCGAGCACCTGTTTGGCCGTGGTTATCGGAATGGCAAAGCCAATGCCCAGGCTGCCGCCCGAGCGTGAATAAATCGCAGTGTTGATGCCAAGCAAGTTGCCATTGGCGTCCACCAGTGCGCCGCCGGAGTTGCCGGGGTTGATGGCGGCGTCGGTCTGTATGAAGTTCTCAAAGGTGTTGATGCCAAGCTGGTTGCGGCCCAGGGCGCTGACGATGCCGCCTGTGACCGTCTGGCCCACGCCAAAGGGGTTGCCGATGGCCAGCACTTGGTCGCCCACTTGCAAGTCGTCCGAGTTGCCCAGCACCATGACCGGCAGGCGGTCGAGTTCAATTTTCAGCACCGCCAGGTCGCTGTCGGGGTCGGTACCTATCACCTTGGCGCGCGCGCGGCGGTGGTCGTTCAGAATCACTTCGATCAGGTCCGCGCCTTCGACCACGTGGTTGTTGGTCAGCACGTAGCCGCTGGCGCTCACAATCACGCCGCTGCCCATGCCCGAGGAGCCGTCACGCTCGGCATCTGGTTCACTGTTGAACAGGCCGGGCCAATGGTCTGCCGAGTGTGGCGCAAGGCGGTTGGAATTACTCACATTGATGCTGACCACCGCCTTAGACGCTTTTTGTGCCGCCAGCCGAAAACTGCCCGAAGGCACCTCGCCACTGCGCAAGGACGGCGCCTGCAGTAAGGCGACGGCGCCTGCACCGCGCGGTGCCATCCAGGCCGGTTTGAGCGTCAAAACCACAAAGTAAGCCGCCAGCAGCACGGTGGCGCTTTGCGAAAACAGGAGCCAAACACGCTTCATGAAAGTCCGATCCGGTGGGGCACGCGCAGGCGGCGATGCATTGTTAAATTGTAGGGTGCGCTCTGGTGCCAGGGGCTGCGTCGGGTCTTAGCTGCGCCGGCGTCTGATAATGGCGGCTCGACCGTCGTACCCGCACAGGCCGCCTCGGCCTTGTGCCGCTGATGGAGCCGTTTTGAAAGCCAAACCCAGCCCCAAGGCGCGACCATGAAACACCATATTGACTTGTTAACCGCGCTGGACGCGATGCTGGAGCCCGCACGCTTTAAGGACTACGGCCCCAACGGCCTGCAAGTCGAGGGTCGGCGGCCAGTGCGCAAACTGGTCAGCGGTGTCACGGCCAGCCTTGCCTTGATTGAGGCCGCCGTGGCCCAGGACGCTGACGCGATTTTGGTGCACCACGGCCTGTTTTGGCGCGGCCACGACGGCTGCGTGACCGGCTGGATGCGCCAGCGTCTGGCGCTGCTGCTGGCGAACGATATTCACCTGTTCGCCTACCACCTGCCCCTGGACGCCCACGAGCTGTGGGGCAATAACGCGCAACTCGGCCTGCGCCTGGGGCTGCAGGCGCAGACGCGCTTTGGCACTGAGCAACTCGGTTGGCTGGGCGAGCCGCAACAGGATAGTTTTTCTGATGCCGCGGCGCTGGCTGCCCATGTGCAGTCGGTGCTGGGCCGAGCCGTGGTGATGGTTGCGGGCAAACCTGGGCCAGTGCGGCGCATCGCCTGGTGCACCGGCGGGGCGCAAGGCTACTTCGAGGCCGCCATTGCCGCCGGGGCGGACGCATTTATCACCGGCGAAATCTCTGAGCCCCAGGCCCACTTCGCGCGCGAATGTGGCGTGGCTTTTATTGCCTGCGGCCACCACGCCAGCGAACGCTATGGCGTGCAGGCCGTGGCGCACCAAGCGGCGCTGCAGCTGGGGCTGGCGCACACTTTTATTGACATTGACAACCCGGCCTGAATGGGCGCTGTTCTTTGTAAACCGCCGCGTTAGCTCCGAAATTCGACTCCCACATTTATGACTACGAATGCTGCCCACGACCTACCGATTGCAATCACGCTGGGCGACGCCGCGGGCATTGGCCCGGAAATCATCGCCAAGGCCTTTGTGGCCGAGCCTGTGTTGCTGGGCCCCTGTTTTGTAGCCGGCGACGTGGCCGCCATGCGCCGTGCGCTGGCGCTGGTGGCGGGTGCTGGTGCGCCTGCGTGGCCGGTGGCACAGATTGCGCACCCCAGTGATGTGTTTCAACTGCCACCGCGCTGCCTGGCGGTGCTGCAGGTGGGTGCCCCGCTCGGGCCCGTGGCCACGGGCCAGGTCAGCGCCGTGGCGGGTGAATTTGCCGGGCGCTGCGTGTACTGGGCGGCCAAGCAGGCGCTGCAATGCCATATTGCGGCGCTGGTGACTGCGCCTTTGCACAAAGAAGCCTTGCACGCGGCGGGCGCGCCCTACAACCGCTATGCGGGCCACACCGAAATGCTGCAGGCGATCGCCGCAGAGTACCTGAATACCCCGGTGACGCAGTTGCCCGTGCGCATGATGCTGGCCAATGAGGAGCTGCGCACCGTGCTGGTCAGTATCCACCTGTCGCTGCGCCAGGCGTTGGAGGCCGTCACATTTGACAATGTGCTGCAGTCGCTGCTGATCACCCACCGCGCCTTAAAAGCGGTGCTCGGGCGGGTGCCGCGCATTGCCGTGGCGGGGCTAAATCCGCACGCGGGGGAGGGCGGCCTGTTTGGCGACGAAGAGATTCGCACCATTGCCCCGGCGATTGCCGCAGCGCGCGCCCAGGGCTGCGACGCCAGCGGCCCCTGGGCCCCAGACACCGTGTTCATGCGCGCGCGCGCGCGCGCCGCAGTGGCGCCAGAATTTGACGCTGTGCTGGCCATGTACCACGACCAGGGCCTGATTCCGGTGAAATATCTGGGCGTGGAGCAGGGCGTTAATGTCACCCTAGGCTTGCCGCTGGTACGCACCAGCCCCGACCACGGCACCGCATTTGACATTGCCGGCCTTGGTCGCGCCGACCCGGCTAGCCTGATTGCCGCCGTGCGCATGGCGCGCAGCCTGGCGGGGCATGGGCACTGACGAGGCGCCGTAGAAATTAAGCCTGTGGCGGTCAGCTACAATCCAAGGCTCTTTACGTAGTGATTTTTCCTGAGGATTCTCATGAGCGACACCCTCGTCGGCAACAAGCCGAGCGACCCTGGCAAACGTACTTGGATCATTGCGTCCTCATGCGTTGGCATCGCAGGCGCTGCAGCAACTGCAGTGCCTTTTGTTAGTACTTTCCAGCCCTCTGAGCGCGCTAAAGCGGCCGGTGCAGCGGTTGAAGTGGATATTTCCGCGATCAAGCCGGGCGAGAAGGTCACCGTCGAATGGCGCGGCAAGCCCGTTTGGGTGGTGCGTCGCACGCCTGAGCAGCTGGCAACGTTGCCTAGCTTGGATGGTGCATTGGCCGACCCGCAAAGTATGCGCAAGCAAGACGAGTTGACCCCTGCCTATGCGCGCAACGTTGGCCGCTCGATCAAACCGGAGTACTTCGTTGCCGTTGGAATTTGCACCCATTTGGGTTGCTCGCCTTCAGACAAATTCCAGACCGGTGCCCAGGCTTCCGTGCCTGACGACTGGAAGGGCGGCTTTTTGTGCCCCTGCCATGGCTCGACCTTTGACATGGCCGGTCGCGTGTACAAGAACAAGCCCGCGCCTGACAACCTCGAAATTCCGCCGCATATGTACCTCTCCGACAGCAAATTGCTGATCGGTGAAGACGCCAAGGCCTGACCATCGTAATCGGAGCAAACCATGGCTGAAATGAAAGAAATCTCCCCTAACGCGCCCGCTGGCGCCAAGTTGCTGAACTGGGTGGACAACCGTTTTCCACTGAGCAAGCTTTACAACGACCACTTGGGATCGTATTACGCTCCCAAGAACTTCAACTTTTTTTACATCTTTGGTGCGCTGGCGACCTTGGTGCTGGTCATCCAGATCGTGACCGGTATTTTTCTGGTGATGCATTACAAGCCAGATGCCGCGCTGGCCTTTGGTTCGGTCGAATACATCATGCGCGACGTGCCATGGGGCTGGTTGATACGCTATATGCACTCCACCGGCGCGTCGGCCTTCTTCATCGTGGTCTACATGCACATGTTCCGTGGCTTGATTTATGGTAGCTACCGCAAGCCACGCGAGCTGGTGTGGCTGTTTGGTTGCGGCATTTTCCTGTGCCTGATGGCCGAGGCCTTCATGGGCTATCTGCTGCCTTGGGGCCAGATGAGCTATTGGGGCGCCCAGGTCATCGTGAATTTGTTTGCGGCTGTTCCCTTTGTTGGCCCGGACCTGGCTTTGCTGATTCGCGGCGACTACGTGGTCGGCGACGCCACCTTGAACCGCTTCTTCAGCTTCCACGTGATTGCAGTGCCGCTGGTGTTGCTGGGCCTGGTGGTCGCGCACATCATTGCTTTGCACGAAGTCGGCTCCAACAACCCCGATGGTGTGGAGATAAAGGCCACCAAGGGCGCTGACGGCCACCCGCTCGACGGCATTCCTTTTCACCCGTATTACACGGTGCATGACATTTTTGCCGTGAGCATGTTCCTGATGGTGTTTACCGCCATCATCTTCTTTGCGCCTGAGTTTGGTGGTTACTTTTTGGAGTACAACAACTTCATCCCGGCCGATCCGCTTAAGACTCCGCTGCACATTGCGCCGGTTTGGTACTTCACGCCTTACTACTCCATGCTTCGAGCGATCACCGGCGAAATGGTGCTGGTGCTCATTGCCTGCGTGGTCGGTGCCGCCGCTTTCAGCGTCTTGAAGATCAAGATGCCTGCCATATTCAAGTTAGTCATTGTGGGCGCTGCCGCTGCAGTTACTGCCATGATGCTGTCGATCGACGCCAAGTTCTGGGGCGTGGTCATCATGGGTGGCGCAGTCGTCATCCTGTTTTTCCTGCCTTGGCTGGACAACTGCGCGGTCAAGTCGATCCGCTACCGCCCAAGCTGGCACAAATATATGTATGCCATTTTCGTCGTTAATTTCATTGTGCTGGCCTATCTTGGCGTGCAGCCACCGTCGGCCATCGGTGAGCGCGTGTCGCAAGTTGGCACCCTGTTTTACTTTGGCTTCTTCCTCTTGATGCCTTGGTGGAGCCAAATGGGCGAGACCAAGCCGGTTCCCTTGCGCGTCAACTTTGCCGCCCATTGAGCTGGAGTTTGAAAAAATGAAAAAAATCGTACTCAGCCTGATCACCGCCCTGGGCCTGATGGTGGGGGCGCAAGCCAACACCGGCGGCATTGCCTGGGACAAAGCGCCCAACAACATCAACGACATGGCCGCCCTGCAAAGCGGTGCCAAGACCTTCGTCAACTACTGCCTGAACTGCCATGCGGCTGCGTTCATGCGCTTTAACCGCCTGAAAGACATTGGCCTGACTGACCAGCAGATCAAGGACAATTTGCTGTTTACCACTGAAAAAGTGGGTGAGACCATGAAAGTAGCGATGGACCCCCGCCAGGCCAAAGACTGGTTTGGTGGCAACCCGCCGGACCTGACCGTGATTGCCCGTTCCCGCTCCGGAGCGCAAGGCACGGGTGCAGATTACATCTACACCTACTTGCGCACCTTTTATGTGGACGAGAAAAAAGCCACGGGCTGGAATAACCTGGCCTTCCCTAATGTGGCGATGCCTCACGTGCTGTGGGAACTGCAGGGCAAACGTGCTGCGGTGTACACCACGGAAGTGGTGCACGGTCATGAAACCGAGGTTTTCAAAGGCTGGGAACAACTCACCCCCGGTAAGATGACGCCTCTGCAATACGACCAGGCCATGGGTGATTTGGTGGGCTACCTGCAATGGATGTCTGAGCCGGCCCAAGGGAAGCGGGTGCAGGTCGGTGTTTGGGTGCTGTTGTTCTTGCTGGTGATGACCTTTTTCACCTGGCGCCTGAATGCGGCGTACTGGAAAGACGTCAAGTAAGCCCTTTTGCCAAGCGATAGCGCGACCGCGAATTGCGGTCGTCGTTCATTACAGAGTGGGCCCGCCGAGCGCTGCCCACTCTTTTTATTTTTTAGGAGTCCCCCGCGATGATGGTGCTGTATTCAGGAACAACCTGCCCCTTTTCCCACCGCTGCCGCTTTGTGCTGTTTGAAAAAGGCATGGACTTCGAAATCCGGGACGTAGACCTTTACAACAAGCCCGAAGATATCAACGTCATGAACCCCTACGGCCAGGTACCTATCCTGGTTGAGCGCGACTTGATTTTGTACGAGTCGAACATCATCAACGAGTACATCGACGAGCGCTTCCCCCATCCCCAGCTGATGCCCGGAGACCCGGTGGACCGCGCGCGCGTGCGCCTGTTCCTGCTCAATTTTGAGAAAGAGCTCTTTGTGCACGTCAGCACCCTAGAGGCACGCAGCTCCAAGGGCAACGAAAAGGCGCTGGAAAAGGCCCGCGCCCACATCCGTGACCGCCTGACCCAACTCGCCCCCGTATTCTTAAAAAATAAGTTCATGATGGGTGATAACTTCTCGATGCTCGACGTGGCAATTGCACCGCTGCTGTGGCGTCTGGAGTACTACGGCATTGACCTGAGCAAAAACGCCGCGCCGCTGCTCAAATACGCCGAGCGGATTTTTTCGCGCCCTGCCTACATTGAGGCGCTCACCCCGTCCGAGAAAGTCATGCGCAAATAAACGCAGTCGAACGCCGTTTGCTATGCAAGCCCCGGTCACCACCTCCACCCGCCCGTACATGGTTCGCGCCATGTACGACTGGTGCGTGGACAACAACTGCACGCCGTTTATTGTGGTGGCGGTAGATGCCAGCGTGCGCGTGCCACAGGAGTTTGTGCAAAACGGCGAAATCGTGCTCAACGTCAGTCTGGGTGCTACCAGCAATATGACCCTGGGCAACGACTACATCGAGTTCAAGGCGCGCTTTGGTGGCGTGGCGCGTGATATTTGCGTGCCCATGGGCCGGGTGTCTGCCATCTATGCGCGTGAAAACGGGCAGGGTATGACCTTCCCTATCGAGGCCGCCAGTTCTGACGCTGCCAGCAGTGCAAAACCCGGCGCAGCCAGCGCGCCAGGCACATCTGCCGGTGCCGCACCGCCACCGCCCGTATTGGGAGTTGTGCCCAGCGACGAGGGCGCCAAAGACACCGACCCCAAGCCGCCCACAGGCCCGCGTCCGTCGCTGACCCGCGTGAAGTAATCGGCCTCAAATTTGTCGCGCTAAAGAGCGTTTTGTGCCGAGGGCAGCACAGGCCCTGCGTTAGAATGACAACCGTGCCGATTTAGCTCAGTTGGTAGAGCAACCGCCTTGTAAGCGGTAGGTCATCAGTTCGAATCCGATAATCGGCACCACCGTTCAAAAGCCTGACTTGTTCAGGCTTTTTTCATGGTTTCGCGCATTGCGCAGTCTTACAAAGTGCGTCAAATAAAGCGTTCAGACAATTTGCATATGGAGGTTTGGAGTGCATCGGCTCGTTCATCGAAGTGCCGTAGACTCAGGCTGCCGGGGCACTTGATTTTCTTTCTCATTTTCTTGCTTTGCAGTCTTGTCAGCGGCAGGGCTGACGGGGACGCAGAGAAGAAAGTTGGTGCCCAGGAAGGGACTCGAACCCCCACGATGTTACTCGCTAGTACCTGAAACTAGTGCGTCTACCAATTCCGCCACCTGGGCATTTCAGGAAAGAGAGTAATTGTATCAAACAAGTTAGTCAAACCAGCGGATTGCTGGACGAAGTTGAAGGTGCTGTTCAAGGGCACCGCGATGGGCACGGTTTTGTGTCGCGCGATGACGGCGGCCCGGACATCTATTTACCCCCCAATGAAATGCGCGCGGTGCTGCACAAAGACCGCGTCAAGGCGCGCATTGTGCGCAGCGACCGCAAGGGCCGCCCTGAGGGCCGGGTGCTGGAAATTGTGGAGCGCTCGACCCAGCCCGTCATCGGCCGCTTGTTGCAGGAAAGCGGCGTGTGGCTGGTGGCGCCTGAGGACAAGCGCTACGGCCAGGACATTTTGATTCCGCGCGGCGGCACGGGCAACGCCAAGACCGGCCAGGTGGTGGTGGTGCAACTTACCGAGCCGCCAGCCTTGTTTGGCCAGCCTGTGGGCCGGGTGCAAGAGGTGCTGGGCGAAGTGGACGACCCCGGCATGGAGATAGAAATCGCCGTGCGCAAATACAGCGTGCCGCACGAGTTTTCGCTGGCGTGCATGGCGCTTTCCAAAATCCTGCCCGACGCGGTGCGGCCCCAGGACCACGCCCATCGCGTTGACCTGACCGATGTGCCACTGGTTACGATTGACGGCGAAGACGCGCGGGATTTTGACGACGCGGTGTATTGCGAGCCCGCCACCCAAGGGCGCGGCAAATCGGCCGTCAAAGGCTGGCGTTTGCTGGTGGCGATTGCCGATGTGAGCCACTACGTGGAAAACGGCTCGGCCATTGACATTGACGCCTACGACCGGGCTACGAGCGTGTACTTTCCGCGCCGGGTTATTCCCATGCTGCCTGAGAAGCTGTCCAACGGCTTGTGTTCCCTCAAGCCCGAGGTCGAGCGTCTGTGCATGGTGTGCGACATGTTTGTCACCCAAGAGGGTGAGGTCACCGCGTACCAGTTTTACCCGGCGGTGATGTGGAGCCACGCGCGCTTTACCTATACCGAAGTGGCAGCCATCTTGGGCAATACGCGCGGGCCGGAGGCGCAAAAGCGCAAGGCCCTGGTGGGAGATTTGCTTAACCTGCATGGGGTTTTCGAGTCCCTGCTCAAGTCGCGCCAGCGCCGCGGCGCGGTGGACTTTGAGACCACCGAGACGCAAATCGTGTGCGATGAGACCGGCCGCATCGAGAAGATCGTGCCGCGCACCCGCAATGTGGCGCACAAGCTGATTGAAGAGGCCATGCTGGCGGCTAACGTGTGCAGCGCGGACTTTATTGCGCAAAGCAAGCACACCGGCCTGTTTCGGGTGCACGAGGGCCCCACCGCAGAAAAGGTGGAGGCCTTGCGCGCTTACCTCAAAGCCATGGGCATTGGTATGTCCGTCAGCGACACGCCCAAGCCCGGCGAGTTTCAAATGATTGCCGCAGCCACCAAAGACCGGCCCGATGCCGCGCAAATCCACTCCATGCTGCTGCGCTCCATGCAACAGGCGATTTACACGCCGGGCAACAACGGCCACTTTGGCCTGGCGTTCGACGCCTACACCCACTTCACCAGCCCGATCCGGCGCTACCCCGATTTGCTGGTGCACCGCGTCATCAAAGCGGTGCTGGCGAACGCCAAATACCAGTTGCCGGTGTTGCCCATTCCCGGCGAGGCGCACGCCAAGCTGGCGCGCCGCCTGGAAAAAGGCAAGGCCGCCAAGGCACAGGAGCCGGGCGCCAAGCCCAAAAAACCCACTGCCGAGAATATGGCCTGGGAGGCCGCCGGCCTCCATTGCAGCGCCAACGAGCGCCGCGCCGACGAGGCCAGCCGCGACGTAGAAGCCTGGCTCAAATGCAAGTACATGTACGAGCACTTGGGCGAGGAATACAGCGGCGTGGTCACCTCGGCCACCTCGTTTGGCCTGTTTGTGACGCTCGACGCCATGTACGTCGAAGGCCTGGTGCACATCACCGAGTTGGGCGGCGAATACTTCCGCTTTGACGAAGTTCGTCAGGAGTTGCGCGGCGAGCGTACTGGCATGCGCTACGCCATCGGCACCCGGGTAGACATCCAGGTCAGCCGGGTGGACCTGGACGGCCGCAAGATCGACTTCCGTTTGGTGCAAAACGGCCAGCCGCTCACGTCCAAGACATTGCTCGACAAGGGTTCGGACTCTGAACGCGGTTCGCGTGACCGTGGCAGCCGCGAGCAGGCACCGTCTCGCGGCAAGGCAGGCAAGGGCGCCAGCGCAAAGGCCCCTGCAGCGGAGAAAAAGGCTTCAGCCAAAAGCAAGACGCCGCGCAAGCGGCATTGAGCGGACCGTAAACGGACTTAACCCCCGCGCAGCAAGAACACGCTGGCGTCACGCCCCAGGGGTGCGGCCAACCGCTGCACCAGCAGCCGGTAGGTGTCCAAGTCAAAGGCCAGGCGCTGGCGGGTTTGCAGGGCGTCGTCGAGTTCAGATTTGTCGTGGACGGTAGCCACGTGGCACCACTGGTCAAACACGTGGATGTCGGTGCGTTCGGTGCGGGCGTCAAATTCGCGCACCGCCACGGGCGCGGGGTGGGGCCACGCTTGCAGGCGGTGCTGGGCCAGCGCCATTTGCAGGCGCAGGCGGTGGACCGCCGCGCTTTCGCGCCCGGCGCACACGCCCTTGCACTTTCCAATCTGGCTGGCAAAGCAGGCGCCTTTGCCAGATTCCAGGCCTAGCGCCTGCGGGCACAGGCCGTGGTTGTCGCACAGGGTGCGCAGCGCCTCAGAAGCCTGGCGCTTGGACCGGTACACGCCGTATAACTGGTGCAGCGTGCCGGGGTGCTGCGCGTCCAGGCCCACCAGGCGCAAAAGCGGGTGGACGGTGGGATCGTCGGACAGTTCCCAGGCGCTCAGACCCTTGCTTTGGCGCAACTGGCGGTTGTGGATGGGTTGCAGTGCCTTGACCAGACGCGCTTCGAGCAGCAGGGCGCCCAATTCGCCTGCGGTTTCGCGCCACTCCACGCGGCGGATTTCTTGCAGGATGCGCATTTCGCGCGCCTGTTTGGTGGACGCCTGAAAGTGCGACAGCACGCGCGTGCGCATGTGGATGCTTTTGCCCACGTAAAGCGGAATTTCGCCCTCGCCATAAAACAGGTAGACGCCGGGCGTGTCGGGGATGTCGTGGAGGGGCGTTTCCAGCTGCGGCGGCACGCTGGCGCTGCCTTGCAGCAAGCCAGCGGCTTCGCGCTGCAGCGCATCCAATCCAAGTTCGCGCTGCGCCACTTGCAGCCAGGCCAACACCACTTCCACGTCGCCCATGGCGCGGTGGCGCGCCAGCGTCTGCAGGCCATGGCGTTGCAGGATGGCGTCCAGCCCGTGGCCCTTGTGCTGGGAATACAGCTTGCGCGAGAGGCGCACGGTGCACAGGGTTTTGACCTTGAGCGCGTGCCCCATGCGTTCGAGCGACTGGTGTACAAAACCGTGGTCAAAGCGCACGTTGTGGGCCACAAACACCGCGCCGTCCAGCAACTCCAGCAGGCGGCGCGCCACGTCCTCAAAGTGCGGCGCGTCTTGCACCATGGCGTCGGTGATGCCAGTCAGGCTTTGGATAAAAGGCGGAATGCGCACACCGGGGTTGACCAGCGTGCTCCAGCGCGCCACTTCCACGCCGAGCTCCACACGCACGGCGGCAATCTCGGTAATGCGGTCGCGCTGCGCGTTGCCCCCGGTGGTTTCCAGGTCGAGCACGACGTAGCAGGGCAGCATGGCGGCAGACTTGGGGCTTAGCAAAAAATAAGCGCCAGCCAGGCGGGGTCGTCAAGCAGGTGGACGGCGCCAAAGGCACCCAAACGGCAGGTCCAGCCTTGCACCAGCACCCAGCGCTCGGGCCAGGCCGCGTTCAGAAACAACTCCAGTGCCAGCAGCGCTGGCGGCGTGGCGCGGACCAGGGGCATCAAATATCGAAAGCGTGGAAGCCAAACGCTCCGGCACGCCGGTCAGCAAAAAAGCGCTCCAGCGTGTCTTTGACGGTGCGAAAGGCGATCTCGTCCCAGGGAATGTCGGCTTCGTCGAAGAGCTGGGCCTCTTGCGTTTCGAAGCCGGGGTTGAACACGTCGCTGAGCAGTTCGGCGCGGTAAAACAAATGCACCTGGCCCACCCGCGCCACGTTCACCAGGGAAAACAAGGCTTGCAGCGCAAATTCGGCACCGGCTTCTTCCACGGTTTCGCGGGCGGCGCCGTCGGCGGTGGTTTCGCCCATTTCCATAAAGCCGGCGGGTAGCGTCCATTTGCCAAAGCGCGGTTCGATATTGCGTTTGCACAGCAGCACCTTGTCGCCCCAGACCGGAATCGTGCCCACCACATTGAGCGGGTTGACGTAGTGCACCGTGGCGCAATCCGGGCAGACTGCGCGTACCTTGGTGTCGCCGTCGTCGGGCAGGCGGTGTTCGACTGCTGTGCCGCAAGACTTGCAGTGTTTGATGGGGGCGCCGTACATGGTCAAACGCGTACTCCCTTATGCAGCCATCACGGCCACGCGGATGCCGCTCAGGCCCGTGATGTCGCCCTGCATCACGTCGCCCACTACCACTGCGCCCACGCCCGCCGGGGTGCCGGTGTAGACCAGGTCGCCGGGCTGCAGTTCCCAGGCAATGGACAGTTGCTCGATGGTCTCTGCCACGTTCCAGATGAGTTGGGCAATCGTGCTGCTTTGGCGCACCGCGCCGTTGACGCCCAGCGAGATCGTGGCTTGGCCAATGTTGGGCACTTGCGCGGCCGGGGTGATGGTACCTATGGGTGCCGAATGATCAAAGCCTTTGCCAATGCACCAAGGGCGACCGGCCTTTTTCATGTCGTTTTGCAGGTCGCGCCGCGTCATGTCCAGGCCTACGGCATAACCGAAGATGTGGCGGTGCGCGTCAGCAGCGGCAATGTTGCGGCCGCCTACGCCAATGGCCACCACCAGTTCAATCTCGTGGTGCAGATTGGACGTTAGCGTGGGGTAAGGCATGTTTGCCGTGGTGCCTGGGGCGGCATAGACCAAGGTGTCGGCCGGCTTCGTGAAGAAAAACGGCGCTTCGCGTCCGGGGCCGCCCATTTCCTTGGCGTGTTCCTCGTAATTGCGGCCCACGCAGTAAATACGGTGCACCGGGAACAGCGCCGGAGAGTCAAGCACCGGCACACCGACGACGGCAGGTGGCGTGAAGCTGTAAATCATGGTGGGGCTCCGAAATCAGGCGGACTGGGGGACCAGATCAAAATGCTCGACCACGGGCGGTGCGGCAAAAAACGGCCCCACCACGGCGCGCCAGGCGGGAAACGCGGGCGATTCGCGAAAGCCCACAGTATGGTCCTCCAGCGTCTCCCAAAACACTTGCAACACATAGCGCTCGGGGCTCTCGATGCTGCGGTTGACTTTGTAGCCCTTGAAACCCTTGGCGTGGGCGATCACCGTGCTGGCGCCGTGGGCGATGGCCGCTTCAAAAGCGGCGTTTTGGCCGGGATGGATGCGGATGTCGGCAATTTCGAGAATCATGGGGGCTCCAAGTGGGGGTTCAGGGCGGTTTGGCGATCAAAGCAACCAGCCAAGCCACCATGTTACCGGGCTGCGCCAATACGTGCCGCAAGCGGGCCCCGGCGGCAGCGCGCGTATGCTTGCGGCTTATGCCAGTTTCTCCCTCGGACAACATCTCAGACGGCGGCACAGCGCCCGCGTGGCCTGCCGATTGGCTGCGTCCCCAATGGCCTGCGCCTGCCAATGTGCATGCGTTTTGCACGGGCCGCGCTGGCGGTGTTTCTGCCGCCCCCTACGACGCCCTGAACCTGGGCGAGCACGTGGGGGACTTGCCCGGGGCGGTAGCCGCCAACCGCGCGCAGCTGCAGCAGGCGCTGGGCGTGCGAGCGGTATTTTTGAACCAGGTACACGGCAACGAGGTGATGGCGCTGCAAGCTGGCTGCGCCGATGGCGCCCAGGCCGACGGCAGCTGGACGGTGGAACCACGCCTGGCTTGCACCATCATGGTGGCTGATTGCCTGCCCGTGCTGCTGTGCAGCCTGGACGGCGAGAGCGTAGCGGCCTTGCACGCGGGCTGGCGTGGTTTGGCCGGTGGCGCGGGGCGCTCGGGTGTGCTCGAAACTTTCTTACAAAGCCAAAGCGCGCTGAGTCGGACGCCGGACCAATGGATGGCATGGCTCGGTCCGTGTATTGGGCCGCAGGCCTTTGAAGTGGGAGATGAGGTGTGCTGCGCGTTTGTGGACCCATCCAGCGCCCCAAGCCAGGCGTTTAGGCGGCACGGGCCTGGCAAATGGCTGGCAGACCTCGCGCTGCTGGCGCGCCAGCGTCTGCAAGCTGCCGGTGTGGCGCAGGTTTATGGCAATGATGGCAGCGCACCGTGGTGCACCGTAGGCAATCCGCTACGGTTCTTTTCGCACCGGCGCGACCGGGTCAGCGGCCGTCAGGCCGCTGGAATCTGGCTCGACTAAAGAGGCTGGTTCCGCAGCCAGGGCGGCAGCGGCTTGCGCGCTGGCTTGATCTTCTCGGGCTTGAGCCGCGTCACGCGCGCGCCGCCGTGACGGGGTCGCCATGAAATACAGCACCAGCCCCACAGGCAGCAATCCGTAAAGCACAAAAGTGAACAGCGCGCCCAGCAGCGTGCCGTCGGTGTTGGTGGCTTCGGCCACGGCCATCATCAGGGTCACATAAATCCAGGCGATAGGTATCAGGTACATCGGGGTTACGTTTCGGGTTTGTTTTGCTGCAAAGCAGCGCGAATGTCAGGAAAAAGAAGGACACGGGCGGGATAATTGTGCAACTTTGCCTGAGCAGCGCGCGCAATCAGGCCTTTATTTAGGAGACAGCGTGAAAGACCAGCAAAACCTGTGGGCCCATTCGGCCGAACATTTCCAAACTGCGCTGAGCGACAGTTGGGCCAAGGCGCTGGCCAGTTTTCAGAATCTCACCCCCAGTGCGGGCGCCGCATCGGCCATGCCGACACCACCCAAGATGCACTTTTCGCCAGAAAAGCTGCAAGAACTGCAGCAGCAATACCTCAAAGACGCGGCCGAACTCATGACGCAAGGCGCCATGGTGAACGCCCCGGCCTCGGGCGATAAACGTTTTTCGGGCGCTGCGTGGGAGACCAACCCGGTGGCAGCGTTTACCGCCGCCATGTACTTGCTCAACAGCCGCACCCTGCTGGCCATGACCGATGCGGTGGAATCGGACGCCAAGACCCGCAATCGCCTGCGCTTTGCGGTAGAGCAAGGCCTGGCCGCTGCTGCACCGAGCAATTTTTTGGCCTTTAACGCCGAAGCGCAGAAAAAAGCCATTGAGACCAAGGGCGAAAGTATCGCCAAGGGCATGCAAAACCTGATGCACGACATGCGCCAGGGCCATGTGTCCATGACCGATGAGAGCCTGTTTACCGTGGGCCAAAACGTGGCCACGACCGAAGGCGCAGTGGTATTCGAGAACGAATTTTTCCAGCTGCTGGAATACAAGCCCCTCACCGCCAAGGTGTTTGAGAGGCCCTTTTTGCTGGTGCCGCCTTGCATCAACAAGTTCTACATTCTGGATTTGCAGCCCGAAAATTCCTTCATCCGCTACGCCGTGTCCCAGGGTCACCGCACCTTTGTGATCAGCTGGCGCAACCCCGACGAGTCCATGGCCACCAAAACCTGGGACGACTACATCGAGCACGCAGTCATCAAGGCCATTGCCGTGACCAGCGAGATTGCGGGTAAATCGGGCACGGACGATGCCGTCAACGCTCTGGGTTTTTGCGTGGGCGGCACCATGCTGACCACGGCGCTGGCGGTGCTGGCTGCACGTGGCGAGAAGCCGGTGGCCAGCGCCACCCTGCTGACCACGTTGCTGGACTTTAGCGACACCGGCATTTTGGACCTGTTTATCGACGAGGCATTTGTCAAATACCGCGAACAGGAAATGGGCCAGGGCGGCCTGATGAAGGGCCAAGACCTGGCCTCGACCTTTAGCTTTTTGCGCCCCAACGATCTGGTCTGGAACTACGTCGTGGGCAATTACCTCAAAGGCGAAACCCCGCCCCCGTTTGACCTTCTGTACTGGAACTCAGACGCCACCAATCTGCCCGGCCCGTATTACGCCTGGTATTTGCGCAACACCTACCTGGAAAACCGACTAGTCCAACCCGGCGCGGCATCTGCCTGTGGCGAGAAGATCGACCTCGGCCTCTTGGATATGCCCTTCTACATTTACGGCTCGCGCGAAGACCACATCGTGCCTATCAACGCCGCCTATGCATCCACCCAGGCGCTGCCGGGCAAAAAACGCTTTGTCATGGGCGCCTCCGGCCATATTGCCGGCGTGATCAACCCACCGGCCAAAAACAAGCGCAGCCACTGGACGCGCGCCGACGGAAAATTGCCCAAGACCCACGCCGCCTGGCTGCAAGGTGCCACCGAGCACCCTGGCAGCTGGTGGACCGACTGGTCACAGTGGCTTAAAGCTCAGGCGGGCAAGCCAATCGCGGCGCCCAAGGCCTATGGCCGCGGTAAGTACAAAGAAAAGATGGCCGCACCGGGTAACTACGTACTTGCCAAGGCCTGATGGATCGCCCCGTTCAGGCATGATCAGTTTTCGAATTAGTTCACCAACCCCCAGCATTCGGAGCAAATAAATGGAAGATATCGTCATCGTTGCAGCCACCCGCACCGCCGTCGGCAAATTTGGCGGCAGCCTGGCCAAAGTGGCGGCCCCCGACCTGGGCGCTGCGGTCATTAAGAATCTGCTTGAACGCACCGGTCTGGGTGCAGACCAGATCGGCGAAGTCATCATGGGCCAGGTGCTGGCTGCAGGCTCGGGCCAAAACCCGGCGCGCCAGTCGCTCATCAAGAGTGGCGTGGCCAAGGAAACCCCGGCGCTGACCATCAACGCGGTGTGCGGTTCGGGTCTCAAGGCTGTCATGCTGGCGGCCCAGGCTGTGGCGTCTGGCGACAGCGAAATCGTGATTGCCGGCGGCCAGGAAAACATGAGCGCCTCGCCCCACGTGCTAATGGGCAGCCGCGACGGCCAGCGCATGGGCAACTGGAACATGGTCGATTCGATGATCGTGGACGGCCTGTGGGATGTCTACAACCAGTACCACATGGGAATCACCGCCGAGAACGTGGCCAAGGCCCACGGCATCAGCCGCGACATGCAAGACACGCTGGCTCTGGCCAGCCAGCAAAAAGCCGCTGCCGCGCAAGACGCGGGCAGGTTTGTGGGCGAGATCGTGCCTTTCTCCATTGCCCAGAAAAAGGGCGACCCCATCGTTTTCTCAGCTGACGAGTTCATCAACCGAAAATCGAATGCCGACGCGCTGACCGGTTTGCGCCCCGCCTTTGACAAGGCCGGCAGCGTGACCGCCGGCAACGCCTCAGGCATCAACGACGGCGCTGCCGCCGTGATGGTGATGACGGCCAAAAAAGCCGCCGCCCTGGGCCTGACGCCGCTGGGTCGCATTGCCAGCTTTGCCACCAGTGGCCTGGACCCCGCCATGATGGGCATGGGCCCGGTGCCCGCCTCGCAAAAAGCGCTGGTACGCGCCGGCTGGAAGGCACAAGACCTCGATTTGCTCGAAATCAACGAAGCCTTCGCCGCCCAGGCCTGTGCGGTCAATCAACAAATGGGCTGGGACACCAGCAAGGTCAACGTCAACGGTGGCGCCATTGCGATTGGTCACCCCATTGGCGCGTCTGGCTGCCGTATTTTGGTCACCCTGCTGCACGAAATGCAGCGGCGCGATGCCAAGCGCGGCATTGCCAGCCTGTGCATCGGCGGCGGCATGGGCGTTGCCCTGACCATCGAGCGTTAATTCAATTTAATTCAGTAGCCAATCAATAACCAAGAAGGAGATAAGCATGAGTCAGAAAGTAGCCTACGTCACCGGCGGCATGGGTGGTA